>Ga0307515_10014109_pt1 | contig 14853 bp, 5 predicted proteins | sample 17_EM_MG_FD_194513 | JGI IMG/M metagenome (GOLD analysis project Ga0307515, IMG submission 194513) | Populus trichocarpa ectomycorrhiza microbial communities from riparian zone in the Pacific Northwest, United States - 17_EM | ecosystem: Host-associated > Plants > Roots > Unclassified | place... | reverse complement strand
CTTGGGGGTTTTTTGTTCACCCAAAAAATGGGTTTTTCTCAGTAAATATTGAGTTTTTACCATAGGAATTAGTCTGCGTGGACCCATTAGGGGGACCGGGTCGGACGGTAAATTGAATCTATTATTAGTATAGTGCTATTATTCTTAATATTAAGCCGACTTTTAGTATGCGTCTTAATAGCTTTAGAAAGCGTCTTAGTATAGGTTCCATTTACTATAGCCCAACTTATTATAGAGTGGGAGTAGCGTACGCGTCTAGACTGCAATATATCTTCTTAGGTTATAGTAAAACAAATCTAGTTAGATAAAGCATCGCGGATAATTATACTTGGTGCAACTATTAGCTTTTTTCTAGCTATAGTAAGTTTAATTCTCCTTGTCTTATCTTAGACGGATTATTACCTCTTAGTAAGTAAATTATCTAACCTCTAAAGAAATCCTCTAATATAAGGTAGTGGGTGTGCGTTATAACGTTTACGGTAATATCTTTATCGGAATATATAGGTTTTTAGAATTATAAATTACAGGAAAGTAATAGGATTAGAGATAGAAACTCTAATATCTAAAGCCGTTTAAGTATCCGCTTCTTTACGCTAGTACTTAGGCTAGGGTAGTATCTATTATGGCGTTTATAGCATTTATAGCAATTAGTTAAGAGCATTTTATATTAAAACCGCACTTATCCCTTAACCCATTAATTCGCGTCTAACGGTTATTAATAAAAACTAGCCAATTAATCGAGCTAAATTTAACGCTTATATTATTATAGGGCCATAATCAGCATCTTAACCTCTATAGCTTGGTTATCCCTTATTTATAAGCATCGGGGATACGGGAAGGCGTATTAAGGCGAAAGTTACTAGGGGTGGGATTTTTATACTAACTTAAGGCTTTATTGGTGGCGTCCGGGGATAGTAAGCGGGTTATACCAGTTAGAACGGTTAGAATAGTTAGAATAGTTAGGATAGTTAGAATAGTTAGATTAGTTAGAGCGATATAATTAGTTAGAACAGTTAGGTCTTCGTCTTATAACTTTACTTAAGTTATATTATATTATCCTAATCTTCCGTTTTAACGCCACTATGTCTTATAGGTCTAGCCTAGACGTATATACCGCTGTAGGATATATAGAGAAAGAATAGAGATACTTCCTAGTAAGCTATATATTATACGCACTACAAGTCTTAGTTAACACTAGGTAGCTCTTATCGCGTAACAAAGCTAAGGATCTTACTAAAACCTATAACTCTTAGTTACGGGTTCCTCTACTTATCTAGGGGGAGGTTTAAAACCGTATAGCGGACGAGCTACGGGAAGCGAAAATATCCCCAATATATAATAAGGTTTTTCGGTGGCGTATATTATAAGCTATTAAGAGCAATTTCCCTAAGGCATAATCCTAGGGCACAATTTTATCCGGTTAGTTTTAGTTATAAATGGTTAATGCAAATACTTATTTAAGTTTTAGTATAATAAGAGGCAAGCTAATTAAATAGTTAATTTAAGACGCTAAATAAGCCTTAGGATCCTATAAACTAATTAAGTATTAAACCTAAAACACTATATAAGCTACCTTAGGATCCTATAAAGAGCGGGAATAAGTAATAAATAGCTAGGGCAAGGATATATAAGGCGGGTAAAGAACTAATATAAAGCGGGTATTTAGTAGAAGGGGGATTCTATCCTAAAGCGTTAGATTAATACTACCCAATACTAGTTTACCATATAGCCCTCCTTTATCCGCCTTATTCCAACTCCCCTAACGCATATAGAATCTGCTATATATGCCTACGCTCTACTAAATACTAACTAAGAGTTGCCACTATCCTAGTCCCTATCCGTTGGATAATTTCGCTTTATATACGTTCTTATTCGGTATTTAGGCCCCAATCCAATGTCAGGTTTTAGTAACAATTTTATCTCATTTTTAGTTCTTTAACTATTTAGGGGAGACTAGGTGTAAAAGGTCTAGCAGGCTATCTTACTTAAAAAATTATAATAGTAAATGTATCTTATTCTATAAAACCATAAATTATACAGCTATTTAAGACTATTAACTATATTTATTCCGTCCTTCTGGTTATTTCTTTTCTTTACTATACCATACAATCTATAAGATCGTAGTTATTACTAGTTATACATAAGAAGCGGCTAACTTAGGTATTATAGATGGTGGTAGGAATTATAGCCAGCTATATAAGTATCTAAATTCTACAACTACAAGCTTATCTAATAATGGCTAGGGTATAGAAGGTATTCTCTAGGCTATATACCAGCAAATTACTCTACACGTATATATATAACGTCCCTATATAAAATTGTTGTTCTATACTAACTAAATATTTAGGTCTTTATAGAAAGTTTAATACTTATATAGAGTACTGTTTAGATCCTTTTTTAACTCAAATTAATTCACCTAAGGTATTCTTATTTTAGCTTTTGCCTAATTACCTATACCCTTAAAGTCGCCCATTTTATCGTCCTCGCTGTTAGCCAATCAATTAACGTCTACTAAGTTATACGCCTTATAATACCAATTCTAAGAATATTTCTATTAGTTGGGCTCTCTATCCTATATAGAATACCTTACCTAGTGAGCAAAGTAGAACCGCTACTTAAGCAGCCTTAAGCTAGTGATATTAAAAGCTAGCGGGATTATATGGAGGATCTCTTAATAGTTATACTGTACCTACGGCTAAAGGACTTAAAAACATAGTCGTTGCTTTACCTAGTAGGTGTCCTATAAGTCTTAGCTAGGCTATTAGTAATATTACCATTAATATAAACGGGTGCACTTATAGATACTACTATAGATAGATCTAGTCTATATTCTTGTCCTTTCTAAGTAGTATTAACTAACCGCTAAAGCTTCCATTCCTATTTAAGAATTTATCTTATAGGTAATAACGCTACTTGCCTTCGTTCTAAACCGGTTTAACTTGTATATAAAGGGGCACGTTATAGAATGTTTAATGCGTAACCTAAAAGAGCACGCCTTAAGACACGTTATAACACTTTTAATAGACTTCTATAGCAATAACAGCTCTAGGGAAGTCTTAGAGGTTATAGTCTTAGGAGAACGGTATATCTATCTTACGGACAGTCTAATCCTTAATTTAATACCTTCCGCAATCAATATTATTACCTTTATAGTTTATTTCTCGCACTTTATCGATGCATATATAGGACTTATTATAATTAATATAATCATTATTTATATCTAAACTAAGCTCGTTAAGAATCCTAAGCTTTTTTAAATGTATTAAGACTATAGTATAAATAGGTATAAAGAAAGCCAGATTAAGTACAATATAGTTATATACTAGGATCTGGTAAAAATAGCCAATTATTAAGATTAGGAGTGGCGCGGATATTCCTCTATATTAGTGGATAATAATAAACTAGAATTACGGATAAAGTGTCTATAACTTTTTACTGGTCTATTAGAAGAGGGATTAAAAGCAATTAGCCTAGTAATCTTAGTACTAGTCTTGCTTCTTCGCCTTATATAGGATACTACAAGTATAGGCGGCTTATTTATTTTAATTAGTTTCTAGCTAAATACATTTACGTTTATAGGCTATCTCGTATAAATGTATAATATGCTAATAGGTTGCCTTAGTGCAGGAGAACGCTTTTTTAAACTTCTTCGAACTAAGCCATCTATTGTTAATAAAGAAGGAGTAATATACCTTGAGGTTACCGCCGGTCGCGTTAAATTTAATAATATTTTATTTTCTTACGCCGACGAGGAGCTAATAGTAAAGAAGATTAGTTTTATAGTTAAGGGCGGAAAGACTATTACGCTTATTGGATTAACTAGGAGTGGCAAGTCTATACTTCTTAATCTCCTAAAGCGGTTTATTGACCCTAGTAAAGGGAGCATTAAAATTAATAGCCAAAATATTAGTAATGTTATACTAAGAAGTCTGCGAGAAAATATAGCAGTTATACCCTAAAATCTTAAAGTACTAAACAAGTTAATTAGGGAAATTGTATCGTACGGGCTCTACGCTAATAATACTAAAATTACGGAAAGCTGTAAAGCCGCTTCTATATATAAACGGATTATATATTATAATACTAGATATAACACAGTAGTTAGGGAAGGAGGCATTAAACTCTTAGGCGGCGAGCGTTAACATATTACTATTATAAGGGCCTTTCTCAAAAATTTAAAGATTTTGCTTCTTAATAAAGCCACATCTACTATAAATAATATAATAAAGAAATCGATTCGCGAATCGCTTAAAAGTTAGGGGAAAGGTTAAATAATTTTAACTATTGCTTATCGTCTTAGTATAGTTAAGGGTGCTAATAAAATTATTTTCTTGGAAAACGGAGAGATAAAAGAAAGGGGAAGTTATATTAAGTTGCTTAACTAACGTGGATTATACTACAAAATGTAGATAGTAATAGATGATATGGACGAAACAGAGGGGGTTAAAAGCTAGTATATACGCCTTATAGATAGTATATACGCCTTACAGATAGCTAGTACGCCTTATAGCGAGTATAGTACGCCTTATAGATCTTTACGTTAGTAGCTATAAATAATATACGGCCTGCTAAATATAAAAGTTTATATAATGTGCTAAGACTTCTGCCTTTTAGGCTGCCCCGTATATCCACCTATAAGTTTTAGACTTTTAGCCTTCCTATTCTTAATTTAGCAAAGAATATTTAGTATAGAAAATTATACGTAACTATTAGGACAACTTAAAAAGCTTAATCTTAGTACTAGATCTAACTAGGAAGAAAACACGCTTATTAAACCTAAGAGTTATAAACTACGTATTATAAGTTTTGCTATTGGGTAATTCTATAAGCTCTATAATAACAATTTTAGCCGCTATAGAAATGTTAGACTTGCGTATATATCCTTCTATAATAATATTAAATAGTCTAATAGAAGGTATAGCACTATTGTGACGAAGTCGGACTTAGGGAAAGGTGCCCTAATTATAGGCATTTAATATGCGTATAGTGTAAACCTATATAAGCCTCAACCACTATTACTATTTTAGTGGTACTAATATAGGCTATATAGATTTCCCGTAACGGAAGTTGCAGAGGCTAGCTACTCTTAGTCTCCTATATCTAGCTATCTGGTCTAGTATTATATAAGTCTGGCCTTTTTAATTATTAAGCTTATTATAATCGCTGCTAGTGTTACTGCGGAGATAGTCTGCTAAAACGTAGAATAACGTATATATGTAAACATAAAGCCTATACAGACTGTTTAGTAAAAACGGAAAAAGAGCTAAATATAGAGTCGGATATAATAACTTAGTGCGTTATAGGTATACCGTATAAAGAGTTAGATATGTTAGATATAAAAACTTAGTACTATATAAGCATACCTGCTTATATTTATATAGCACTGCTAATAGTAAGAGAGTGTTAATGTTAAGCTAGATACGGACCTATTAAAGGACCTATTAAAGTTTACAAATATACGCACCCCTATTATTCTAGGTGCGAATATAAGTTTTATTAGGGAAGGTAGCTATAACACTAATACTAGGAGCCGTAAATAAGAGGGGTAGTAGCGATAAGGATTTAGTTATGGTTTATCTTTAGTTTTAGAGTTAAAGAGCACTATATATTCGGCGCAGTTTGTTAGATTAAAATTAAATAGTACTAGCTATCGGAGGATAAATTTAATGCGCGCTTACGAATGCTCCTATGTCTATATTCCACTACTTTAACCATTATTCCTTACTTCCTCCGTAACGATTTCCTTTAAGGCACCATCGATTAATTAAGGAATTTTATAAAAAGAGCGAGCTGGGTAATTGGGCGTAGCGCCCTCTAAATATACAGCTAGGATCTTAACGGATTTAGCGGCTATAGCTTCGGTCCTATAAGCTAGGAGGTTATAGAAGCTAGGGGCTTATAGGAGCTTAGGGATCCTATAAGGTAGGTAATTATATGAGTATAGTGCTTATAGGAGCTAGGCAATCCTATAAGCTAGGTAATTGTATAAGCTAGGTAACCGTGCGAGTATAGTACTTATAGAAGCTAGGTAATCCTACGAGCTAGGTAATTATGCGAGCTGGGCGATTATGTAAACTAGGTGATTATACGAGCTAGGTGATTATATAAGCTAGGTAATTGTATAAGCTAGGTAATTGTATAAACTAGGTAATTATGTAAGCTAGGCGATTATATAAGTAGAGTAATTATATAAGTAGAGTAATTATATAAGTAGGGTGATCTAACCTAGCGCCCTCTATTAACGCCTAGTATATAAATAGGAAGTAAATATTAGGAAAATACCAGAACTATAAAAAAAAGAAATATATAAGTCCTAGATCTAGAAATATTGAAGAAGTTCCTATATAAAGACCCCTTATATATACTTAGAGAAGTTCTTATATAAATAGCCCTATAAGCGTAGATATAAGTCTAAGCCCTTTCACGTAACCTAACTACCCCTCCCTACTACACTAGAATAGATAAACGACCGCTATATACTATAAGTAGAGAAATAATTTAAATAAAAAGAAAACACTATAAAAAAACATGTTTATATCCTTAAGATATAAATCTATAAGTACCGTAGTCTTAAATACGACTAATAGTTGCTAAGGTGGCATGCGTCCCAGGTCTATAAGAAATTCAAAAAATCCTAGGTCATTAGTATAGATTTTCCTTCTATTATTGCTTTTAAGGTAGTGAATAAATTTATTTAAGTAAAAGTATAGATTATTGTAAATGCTTTATAGCTTGCTATAAGTTAAGCGGGCAGAGACTCTAGTAGGAATAGTGAAATATTATTTTATTTCGCGATAGGCTAAATAAAAAGTGGCTAAAGTTTTAACCCTTTTACCAGCTTTTATTAGAAATCTTCCCTATATTTATATTCTATATTTATAGGTTTAAGACTATAAAGCTAAGGCTATTATATTTAACCGTCGCCTATATAGCCTTATTACTTAATATCTCTTTACTGCTATCTGCCCCTATTTCTTAATCTTTAGTGCTAAAACCATTTTCTCCGTTATATAATGTCTCTGCGTCCTATTCTTAATCCTTATTACTAAAGTCACTTTCCTAACTAGCTAACGCCTCTACGTTGCCGTTATCCCTAAAGTTGGTTTCTCTATCTATAAACGCCTACTCACTAGCTAACAATTTAGGGACGCTACGCTTATAGGTACTTGGGGTTACGGATACCACTTAAGGAGAAATTGTAGTTGATATTATTAGGATATAAAATATATCTATAGACCTCTAAGTACTGGCTGCTTAGCACCTTAAGTAAAAGATCTCCCCTAACGCAAGGTAGATTAATAGGAGTTAGTTACCGCCCGTATAAGGCGGAGCGCTTATAAAGGGCTTAGCTAGAATAGTAATTAAACTACTCTAAAGGCACTAATAGCTCCTTTGCTATAGATAGGGGGTTAATATACGAGATTAACTGGCTAGGATAAGTCTACTACTTAGGTAGTATCTTGCCCCGGGAAAGATGGGCGTTGGAAGTAAATTATATAATGCTATTCCTACTAAGAGAGGCGTTATTAGGGGTTATTGTTAACTTCCGATTCTAGTTTATAACTTTATATAAACGCTTCTAAACCCTGCTAAGGCATGCGGCGTCTGTTAGGGATTGTTAGCTATTTAAGTTTAGCAGCAGCTTAGCTAATGGCTACCCCCAACAATGCCTTACTTATGGATCGCTTATATACCTATAGTCTTGGGCGTAGATAATACGTAAGCTAAAAGTAATTACAGTTACTAAATATTATACTATAGACACCACATAAAGTGGAAAGGGGCGGCTGGTATACTCCGCCTTTTCCTTCTACCTTTTATCCTAACTCCGCCCTAGTAGAGAAATGGAATATAAACGTCATGCTCCTAGTTCTTATATGCTATTAATTTAACTTACCTTTAAATTTAACCTCTTAACTATATATCCCTTACCATCCTTATAAGAATACCAGACATTATATATATTACCTTAACTAAATTTGGATATATTGCTAATATAGCCTATAGGCCCTCAATTAGTGCTTATAAAGACATCACTAGTACTTATAAAGACATCACTATATGCTACCTCCCCAAAGATATTATACCTAATCGTCAATTTACTAGAAACCCTAGATTGTCTTAAAATTACATTGACGCTAAAGACGCGGTATCTAATAGTAGGGAGGAGAAATAATTGTAGTTTTCCAGTCGTATATAGGAGTAGATACCTACCCAAACACCTAATAAGGCCAGTTTTTACGAAAAGGACGATAATATAAAGGACGATATACAAGAGGATACGGTTTGGGCGAGTGTATAAAAAATATACCTTAGTTACCTTAGGGGTTTAGAAGGCCACAGCAAAACTAAGATAGACTTACCTAAGCTAATAGAGGACCATGGTGAGGCTAAGATAGACTCGCCTTAACTAAACAAGAACTACGTTAAAGGCTTATCCTAGCAGATAAATACAGTTATAGGTTTTAAACACATTTCGCTGGTACCTAGAGGTATATTTACAAGACACCTATATTATTTAGCAACACTAATAATTAAGCAGAGAGTAGTTTAGTCTATATATATTTATCTAAAGTGTTAACAATTTCTAATGCCAAGATTTTAAGTAGATAAGTAAAGTATCTTATATCCTAGTTACCTACTTATTATATAATAGAGGACATAACATATCTCTAAAACCCTAGTTATAGAGGAATTATATCTTTATACGGTCCTATTGCAGTAATATACTGGTATCCTACCTAGGTTTCAGCCGTGGACATACCGCAAGAGAGACTTATAATATACTATACTAAGAATCCTCATTTCCTCTATTATTATACTGAAATATATAAACTACTTCAAGATATTATAATAGAGATAGCTAAGAGGGCATTAGAGGGTTTATTAAAAGAGCTATTAGGGAGAAGAATATATAAGAGAAAGGCGGTTTATACCAGAGATAGAGGTTCTAAAAAGCCTAAGGAATAATAAATTTCTTATAAGGACAGATTTTCGCAATCACGCTCATCTCTTTTAGCATTTATTAAGAATTAAGGCGTTAATTAGGATTTCTTTAGCTTAGTATTTTATTTCTTTCTAGTTACTTCTATATTAAAAATGTCTCGTTATCGTTTGTATATAAAGGAACAAGTTTTTATATATTAGACTAAAGTTAAGAGACTCACTTATAGTAAGTGTTAATATCGAGCCAGGTATAGACCTATTATAGTTTGCGAATATAGAGCCAGATACGGACCCGTTAAAGTTTGTAAATATATACACCCTTATTATTCTAGGTGCGAATATAAGTTTCATTAGGGAAGGTAGCTATAACACTAATACCGGGAGCCGTAAATAAGAGGGGTAGTAGCGATAAGGGTCTGGTTATGGTTTATCTTTACAAACGTTTATTTATAGTTGGTGTCGCATTACATGTATATAAACTATGTCAGATAAGATTAGTCTAAGTGCTTTGCGATTACTAATATAAGTATTTAATCTACCTTAAACATTTATCTATACTAGTCGTATACTGCACTTATTCTATAAGTGTAAATTATTCTAATAAGGCTTTGTTGGTATCGTAAGGCTAAAGTTATTAGAAGTTTCTAGAGAAAGGAAGCTGGTACTATTCCAATAAGTAACACGTACTGTAGCACTTGCTTAATTAACTTAAAATATATTATAATCGCCGCTACCGCCAAATATACTAATTAAAGCATAAGAGGTGGCACGTTGGCTAGTATACTACCTTATTAAGGTAAGTATAGACCTATATAGAAGAGTTTAAGAAATTATACCATTAAAAAGCAGCTATTCTATTTGGCGCGCTTTAAGGAATCTAGAAGCTCGCAGTTTAATTTTTAGGACAATTATAGGGCCTAACAAATACTAAAAGAGGGAGAAAAGTTAGATCTGTAAAGTTTATTATAGCCTTATATAATGCGTTTCGTGAATTAAAGATTCTACTAGCACTTTAGCTCTGCGTCTTTATTTACCAATTTTATAAGTATACTAGAAGTCTAGCTTATCTCTAGCCTTAACTGGCGTAACTGGGTTAACTATATAAGGGAGAGAGTTCTTAAATAGTACGGAAATTTAGCCTAGGGAGAGGGTCGGGAGAAGGAAGAGAAGAAGATTAATTATATTTATAATTTGCTGCTATGCTTAGTTTCTATAGAGCATAAAATAGGTGTCCTCTTACTTTAAATATCCATCCTCCCTTTAGTTTATAGCTACTAAAATATATTCCGTTATTTAGATTTAGTAAAAGTTATAGTGTGTTTTAGGTACCGTTTCCAGATCTATAAAACTAAGGTCCTAATTTATAATATTAAAAACATTTATAAAATCCTGTTTCTTATAGAAGGTTTTTATAATACTAAGAGGTAAGGAGTATATATGTTTATTAAGGCCCGTCTGTTATTATTAACAAATATATTATACCCTTAATCGATCAATAGCAGCTATTTAAAGGGGAATTGTATTACGTTTACTGTACTAAACCGTCGTATTATATGCAAAATTAAAGAAAACGCCGCCTATAATGAGAATATAAGGATGAAAATTGCAGCAAAATTATTGTTAAAAAAAGTAGATAACCTACTCTTACTCTTCTCTTATTTTAAGGTCGATAAGTTACTAGTAGAGAGAAATAAGATCCAGGTAAATCTTTATATACCCCCGCCTCTACCATATCCTCTACCTATTCCAATTATTATTATAGGCGAGCCTAACTATATATCTATAGAGTTTGCCTTATAGGTTTTATTAACTAATAGATTAATTATAAACGCGAATAACTCCGTAAATAAGAATACGCTAGCGCGATACGAAACAGATCAACCCCTTAATCCTCCCCCTTTATAATCTTAACTTAGACCAGTATTATTTAAATATAAAGACGATGGCTATAATGGTGACAATAACAATGACGGCGATAGCGGTAACGATAAGTAGTTTTTATAGAGTTATATATAAAATCTTAAATATCCTTAAATTCCATACCTCTACCGCTATTATATTTAAGTGCCTTAAAATTATTTAGTATGGTCTTAAAATAAATTAGTATATACGCAAGGGGGAGTAATAGGTACTAATATTTTATACTTAAAGCGTCTTATCTAATATTTATAAATAAGCTATGCTAAATCCTTAAGATCTAAGTATGGGACCTATATAGTATTTTAAGTCACAGTATAGCGTTAAGATCCTAGCGGTGTATAGTATGGTAATTCTTTAGGTATTAATTTAAGAGCTATACCTAGAAGCGGTTACCTAAGGATATCTTTATAAAGTTACTAAATACTTAGAGAACTAGGTTCCCATTCCACTAGATATAAGCTTTTATTATTTTCCCGCCGGAAATTAACAAGTTGTTTAACTAGCTACTTAAGTAATTTAATTACTACTTTATTATCTAATATAGTTATAGGGTTATAAGAGGATTATAGGCAAAAGGCTGCCTCTATAGGGATAGTAGTAGTAGGAGTTTTAAAGACTAAGAGATTCTAGGGTAGATAGAGGTAGATAAAGAAGATTAGGGTAGGAGGGGTACTAAGCCTTTAAAGGCTTCTTTATGGAATAGCAGCTAAATATAATAGCCTTTAGGGATTTTTAGGGGGTTTTTAGGGGATATATAGTGGAAATTAAGAAATCTATAGCAGAATCTAAGAAACAGAATAATAGAAAGTGAGTGCCTAAATACACTAATATAAGATTTTAGAAGCGTTTGGCGTAGTCTTAGCAAATTACTTCTAGAGGTTAGATCTTTATAACCCCGGAATATAACTAAACCTTATAATATAATGGAATAAACTCTCTCTTTTAACTATTATTATAGTCTAGATTATTATAGTCGTCTATTTAATTTTTTATTTAAATAAAAACCACTTATTATTATTTCTATTTATAGCTATAGAATTCCACAATCTTATATAATTAAGGCTATAAGAACGCTACCGAAGTAACGCATTAAATAATACATTAACTCTTTAGCATCATTTAATATTTCTAGAAGAATTATAGTCGAGCTTAGAAGTTTCCCGCTTAACGCAACTGTACTAATAGCTGGTCGGCTTACGGCCGTAGTAATTATAGGAATTGTTAAGACTGCTAAGCTTATAGGACGAAAGGGGCACGAATTAGTAGTGGGAAGCTACGGTGTTAATGCTTTAAGGGTAGAGTTTCGCGCATTATTAATAAATTGGTCTATATTGCCTCCTAGGTTTAAGCTAAACACTATACTAGTATTATAGTGAGACTTGCGGACCGTTTAGGCATAGTAGAACCATTAGGGTTCTTTAGTACGCACTTTAAAATCCACCATAAATTTGCCACTAATATTTATTGGGTTAAATTAATTAAACCCTATATTAAAGGCCCCATTGCTCTTATAAGGATTATTAAATTGACTTTATATTAACGTATAATTAAAACCCAAGAAATTAAAGCGTAGTACTGTTCTAGTTAATACACTAACTAAACTTAAGTTAAAAGCGAGCTGTCTAGCAGCCCTAATAAGAATCTGCACTAACTATTATAACGTAGGCGTATATGCTGGGGATAAGCCGCCTAATGGGTATAGAAATAATTACGACGCCGAATCGTTCTATGCTACCGTACGAGGTGCAAGAATACTCCTTAGCGTAGCAGTTATAAGGGAGTATATAATGGCTTAGAGGAAGAATATAATTTCTATAAGTCCTTAATAAATACGGGGCGTTAAGCTATTTAAATTAACTTTGTAGTTAAGTATAAAAATAGAAGTTGGATTTTAATCTTTAATTCTAGCATCTAGTGTTTAATAGGGCGATTTTCAAAAATAAAAAAGTTTTAATTTAGATCTATTAGAGCTATTTTTAATTCTCCGTAATAGGAAGTCGGAAACTCCTAAAAAGGAAACCGTTACTAAATACTCTTAAAGTTTAATGGTTATATAAGAACCTTTACCCACCTAAGGAATTATCCTTTATTTACCTTTAAACAATTAATTAAGTAGGCACTTAATATATTAGCTTTAGTTTCTTTAGTTTACTTTACTTCGCCTATACTATTTTAACTTAGATACTTACCTCTTACTATCTATTTTAAAATATAATGGTATTTACTAGTATATAAAACGCGCCGGGAGTTCCTAAGGCAAATTAACCTTCTATTAAAAATAAAGATGGGACTTAATATAATCCACCTTTTAAAGGAGTTCCTCTACTAGCATTAATATTTGGAGTGACGCAGTATATAAACCCAAAAAACCTCGGTAGTAACTTTATCCGCATAGAAGATGTAGATATAATACTTAATAATAAAGAATTTGGTTTTAATCCTAAATAGGATAATCGAAATAATAAAGAAGAAATAAATATATTTAAAACAATGTCTAAGGAGAAATAGGCGAAGATAAAATATAAGTAAAGGGAAGAAAGAACACGTTAAGAGGAGTAAGAGAACTAAGAGGACGAGAAGAGAAGACGTTATATATTTGCAAAAGGAGCTAAAAATACAGAAATTAATAATAAGAAGGTACGCGGCTTTACGCTAGTAGCGTATAAAATCCGCGAAATCTAGTATAAGGCGTTTCCTATATTACGAGAATAGTAAATCCGCGAGCAAACTTAAGAGGATTTAGCTACTATTGGTGCTATAAACGGAAAAATTTGGATTTTTAATAGCTACGCAAATAGAGCTAAAAATCTTTTTTTAGTTCCTATGGCCGGGTTTAGAGAGAAGATTTAAGTATTCTCTAAAATTAATACCAAATTAAAGAGTATTCCTGCTGGAGTTAAGTATAAAAATTAAGTTTTGGCCTTAGCCGAGCAAGCACTTATAATAGTTAATATGCTTTATAAGGTTGGAATTAATTAGAAGGACGTAACGCCATAAAAAGTTTATAAGGAATTTACCTAAATCGCCTCATTAAGTATAAGAAAGGATATTTAAGATATAGTTACGCGACTTTAGAATTCATAGGCTGAACCTACGCCTTAGTAGCTAAAAGAACTTTAAGCTATACCTAGCGTGTTAAAATAATTCCTTACTAATATTAATAACATAGATTTCTAACGGGATCTTATAAAAGAACTTATAAAAATCAATCGATTAATAAGTAGAGTTAATGTTAAAAACGGGTTAAGGGCTAATTCTTACCTAATACCTATTAATGAGCTTAAAGGGATAGTAGAAGTAGGAGTTAACTATTAAGAGCGACTACTTTATTAACGGTTAGGACGCCTAAAAGCCAAAATGGAAATTACTAGAATTCCTGGTTTAGAAGTAATATCTAATAAACTTCTAGAGAAAATGCTAGAAAGTAAGTAGAAGGAATACCAAGAATGGCTTATTAATTTAGTCTTTAAGCCTAAAGAAAAAAAGCCTTCCTTCTTTAAACTGCTCTGGGATTATATTCTACTACAGAATGGCGTACTACCTTAGGGCTAGAATGGCGTACTGCCTTAGGGTTAGAATGGCGTACCGCCTTAGGGCTAGAATGGCGTACCGCCTTAGGGTCAGAATGGCGTACCGCCTTAGGGTTAGAATAGCGTACCGCCTTAGGGTTAGAATGGCGTACCGCCTTAGGGCCAGAATGGCGTACCACCTTAGGGCTAAAATAGTACGCCGTCTTAGGGCTAGAATGGTGTACTGCTTTAGGGATAAAATGGCGTATAGACTTTAGGACAAACTAGAGTAAGACCTAGTATAGTAACCTAAGATAATTAAAATAGCTCTACGATTTGGATACTAAATCATGCCTCTGGTATTACGGAGTTTAGAAAAGTTTTTAGTGTTAGAAAAGCCGGACGAGACTAGTATTAAGTATTTATTAACTAAGGAACTAAAGTATATCTAATGCCAATTATTATAAGCGGCGGCGAG
>Ga0307515_10014108_pt1 | contig 14855 bp, 9 predicted proteins | sample 17_EM_MG_FD_194513 | JGI IMG/M metagenome (GOLD analysis project Ga0307515, IMG submission 194513) | Populus trichocarpa ectomycorrhiza microbial communities from riparian zone in the Pacific Northwest, United States - 17_EM | ecosystem: Host-associated > Plants > Roots > Unclassified | place... | reverse complement strand
GTAGAAAGTTTATTTTCTTGACTGCCCTCTTCAAAGGGCCGAAAGCTGACCACCTCTGCTTCCCCATTTTGAGTTCTGATTTCTTTTGTTGCTTAGAACTTATGAGTGAAGGAATTTATAGGAGGGTTCGGAAAGGAAGAAGATTGTGACGTAAGATACACGGTTATTACAAGGAAGCGTGTCTGTCAGTATGATTATGACTTTTGTTTGCTGCTACCACCGTGAGGAATTTCATGAGTTGGGTGACAGATAAATCACAGACGCACTATTTGCCTCGTTTGACCTAGATTTCTGAGAAAATTCTTTTTTCTCATTGGAGTGTCATTTCGGGATGTGAAAATGCTGTTAAAATGTCACCGGCCACTTAATTATATAATTGTCTCTAATTTTTTTTATCTTCTTATAACATCTGTTATCTTATTCTTGCTAGCCAGGACACTTGCCATTATGGTGGTGGTTATACCCGGTTTATCCAACTGTTAACTTCAACTTGAATGAATTTCAGGTAAATTATACAAAATATTAACTCAATTATTTTTTAATTAAAAATAAAATAATATTATTTTAATTAAATCAATTTAAATGATTTAACTCAATGATTTATAAATTGATCATTTTTTTTCCGGTTAAAAGGAATAGATCTAACTTCTTGTATGGAATATAGTTGATATTTTTAAGGAAAATAAATTAAAAGTAAATTTTTTTTTAGGTTCGCTGAGAATATGATGATAATTGTTTTTTAAAGTATTTTTTATTTTAAAATATATTAAAATAATATTTTTATGTTTTAAAATTTATTTTTTATATCAGGATATTAAAATAAAAAAATATAAAAAAAATTAATTTTAAACTAAAAAAAATTCAAAACTTTTAGAAACACCATTCGGAACAAATTCTAACCCACCAAGTAAAAGAAAAAGGCCGAACTAATTACCTTGCAAGCAAACTACCCGAACCCATTCAATTGCAAAATTCCTTCCCTTATTCAGACAACTAAATAAATAAATTAATATTAATATATTATGTGCTCATGACGAGAATAATGATGGTGTTGGTGGAGGACAATCTGGATTTGGTGTCAGAAGTGATGAAATGTAGGTGGTGGTGGAGATGGAAATATTGGATAGAAAAAGGCTGAATTATACCCTCCAATAATTAGAAATCCGAGACTTCTTTAATCAAAGAAAATGAGAGGAATTCAGTCGAGTAACAAATACAATTATGTATCAAAATTCTCACACCATCTTCTACCAAGAGTTCTTTCTTGCTCCAATGGCCGTTGTACAGGCACAACAAGTTTAAACAATTGTTCAGCTGTAAAAACTCCAACAGTTTTAGAGCCTGAGCTGTTAGTAGAACTGTTTAAATTACTATATTTAACAACAACAACCATTCTATACATCTTTTCTAAAATTAGATCAACCACATGGCCGATAGACGTCGTGGTTGTAACACAAGGTGGAGGGCTTCTCATCATTGTCATCAGGGGGGCATTCAACTGCAAAATATTTAAAACATCATCATCATGCATCCAAATAAGCATCAAGTGAGACTTGATAATGGTGGAATTTAACTAGGTGAGTCAACAAAGTTATAATCTGAAGTCACTGAGAAGGAAGAACGGTAAAGTACCTCGGTGCAGTCTTCACGATGCAATAGTCCCACACAGCTGCCCCAGTCATCTACAATAGGCACAACTTGATCCCAAAAGAAGCGCATAACCACTTTCTTCAAGTGGAGGGTACCAAGTAAAGGCTTAGCTGCTTTTAGTGGCATCATGATGCTCTCGATTGGTTCACTTGGTGATACCTGAACAGAGAGGTTGAACTCAAGTTTGTCAGAGAGGTTCACGTGGTGATCTGTAGCTTGTAGATTGTCAAACATGACCTTAAGTTATCACAGGTGGAAAACTCTCAGTCGCATACTGGCATCTACCATCCATAAACGAGTTTATTAAAGAGTCCAACAAGAACCAAATATTTGCTACTAAGGGTATTTGCTACTAAGGGTATTCAATTGGGTCGTGTTCTTGGCAAGAGCCATTCATGTAAAAGAATCACCCGTGGTGGATCCAGTCTCAACATGTATCCATCTTGTGTTTTTTTCATTATCAGTCAATAGGAGATCCATACATGCTTCAAGAACATGGAATGCTGATAAATAAACTCACGTACCTGAGGAAGCAGATAAGGACTGAATATGGAATTGGTGAATCCCAACAAGGCCTCTTTGCGCATAGCAACCAACATTCCACAGGTAAATTGATGGTTGGGAACAACTTTTGTAAGAAATAACAGCCATTACTTAAAAAGTCACATATAACATTGCATAATTTCAAAATCCAAAATTCTAGGCTAAGTTGACAAAGCACTGAATAAGTTATGGAAATTCAGGTTCAATCAAGAAATGTCTGAAAGATGTTCTTAACACTGGTTTCCAAAAAGTCAACGTATCCACCAAACACTTGTAATGCTCTTAGCCAGTTGACAAGCAGTAAGGAATAACATTTCAGCTGACTCCAACATTGCATAATACAGAGCATCCAGTTAAACAGATTACTTGATATGAAACCTAAATCAGGGGCGGCGCATAGTCGCTCTTCATTTCATTTAGTCATGAAAAGTAAATTGCAATTACATACCATGCCTCCTCGACTTGTCCATGGTATCCGTTTACATGCACAAATCTTCCAGAGCCACATTAACCTGACAAAAGGATAACACATAAACATTGTAATGTTCAGTAATTTCCCAATCACATCCTAATCACAGAGAGTAGTACTACTTGGAAACAAGAGTAGCTTTATCATTTAAAGAAAATAAAAACACAAAGCAAGTACAATAGCACAGTTGTTTGTAGTACCTGGCCATCATTTAAAGCCGCCTCCATGAGAAGATGATCTGCTTCTTCTTGAAGAGCTAGAGAGATGGCTCCAGATGAATCTGGCCACAATCTCTTGTGCAGATTTTTTACCATATTGTAATCTCCATTACAGCAGACAATGAAGATGACATCACCGGTCTCTTCTACTTCTTCTTCTTCAATTACCCGTCCTCTCTCCAAATTGAAGAGACTATATAGGTATTCAATTGATGACATGGAATCTCTTCCGGAAGTAGGGCTGCAAAATCTCTCTTCTCTTCAACAACTATGATGCGGAAGATTGAAGTCTCTGCCACTGCCTGATCAGGGGATGCATTCTCTTCAGAAATTACATATCAGTAACTGCAGAGGATTGAAGTCGCTATCTGAATCTGAATCTCAAGGGATGATACCCTACCTTCCCTCTTTGCAATTGTTAAGAATCGAGGACTGCAGTGAAGAGATGAGGCGAAGAACAAGACGACGGGGAAAGGAGAGCGAGGAGGGGTGGCCTAACATTAAACACATTCCAGATATTGTAATTGATAGGAATTACATTCAGAAGGAGGGTCGCTATGTAAAGGGTGAAGGATTGAGATACTAACGAGTATAAGAGCACTTTCACCGAACATACATACTTTTTTTTTTTTCATACATACATATATGAAAGGTATTTAACCTCTCCTTTTCTTTCTTTATTTTTATTTTTATTATTATTATTATTCCATACTCTCTCTTTATTTATTTATTTATTTATTTATTAGATGAATGAAGGTGTTTAATCTCTTCCTTCCTTCCTTCCTTCCTTCCTTCCTTAATTTAATTTCTTTTATTTTTATTATTATAACTATCATTCCATAAAACTATGTATTATTTATTTATTTAATTTATCATATTTGATGATTAGAGCTTTTTCACCATGCAGCTACTATTCTTAAATATAAAGGTTTTTAAACACTTCTTTCCTTCCTTCCTTTATTATTATTATTATTCCCTACTCTTTCTCTTTGTTTATTTATTTTATTGTCCACAAATCCGATAAAATTATTATATTTTTTCTATAAATGGTGGTAACATTTGTTTAATTAAAGTCCTTTGTTTTTGTGGTTGGAAAGGGTTTATGTAAAAAGTTAATTTTTTTATTTTAAATTATTTTTTTATTTTTAGATGTTAATATCAAAAATAAATCTTTACAAATAAAAAAAATATTACTTCAATACATTTTTTTTTTAAAAAAACTGTGGTTTCTGTTGAGACCAATGCAGCTTCTGTTTAACCTTTTCTTTTCGCCCCCTTTTGACATCTTTTTTGGTGCAGGTATGGTGGCTGGGCTGGGTTTGATAAATCTGAAAAGGTAATCAATGCTGGGATCGTCATAGAGGATGTTAAGAATCGGTTTCATCCTCTTCAACTTGGTAGCAGCCCTCCATCAGACAACAAGGCCCCATTGTCCATAGCAAAATGAAAACTTGAATGTTTATTTGATGTCATTATGGATAGGCATGTAATAGATATTCGCGTTAGCAGGCACCTGAGCGTTGTCCAGGACTTAAAGCAGCTAGTTGCTTTCTTTGTAAGGTATGGAAAATGTTGCAGAAAATGCCAATGGGAGCAACACTTTTTATGAATCTTTGCTACATGAATGTGACTCTGGGTTATTTTCTGTCATTCTCTCTGGCAAGACCCAACTATATCCTACTCTTCGACCACTCTTAAATGCAACAGAGACTAGTATAAACCTGAAGATTGGAGCAAAGACAGAAAGCGAAGATGGTAAGTTTTACAATCTCAGCATTTGTATGCAGAGTTCCAAACCATTCCATTGTGGTTGACATTGACTAACATTATGATAAAGAATGTGCTTGAGAAATAATTGATTTAAAAGCTCCTAAAACAGGCAATGCCACAATGTGTTACAATGGACTACAGACATGTTTCCACTTAATTAAGAAGACTATGCGTGTGTGTTCTAACTTGTTCTAAGATCCTTACAAGAAATTAACTCTACTGACCTGTTGGGCAGCGACTGTCAGGAAATAATGTGAAAGGGGAGATTCTACCAGAGATTAATATCTTAGTTGCAAGTGATATTACATTTCAGATGACAGCCAGTTAATTATCTTTGATTATCATCAGGTTTAATCCCAAATAAACACATTATTAAAAGAAGAAATTGAAAAGAATTAAAATGAAGGGATAATAAAAACAAAGGGCAAAAAAGACTTGTTTTTTTTATTATATATAAAAAAACTGTGAAACACTATTATACTCCATAATGTTTTCTCCCTCGTGCTACGGTACCTTTGCCATACACTTTAGTTTTTATTTAGAAACAGTAATAGTAATTGTAATGTAATTTGAAATATTAGTTCCAGAAAGAAACACGGAGACGAAACTTGCAAGGATCATGGCCATAAGAAACCAAAGTTTCTAAAAGGCAGGCACCTACGATAGGGTAGACCAGACTCGTACCACCGTCAAGTAAAGGGGAAATGGAGGATGCCACAAAGGTTAAGCATATGCATATGGCATGAACTACAAAAGCCACACAACACTGAAGTGCAGAGTGTATGCAATGCAGAAGAGCAGCGGCGCTGAACCAAAATTTGGGGAATGGATATTTCTTCAAATGACAGCCACCTTTAAAGCAACTGACTAGTCCATTGCCTGTTTTTTCAATGCATCTGGAGAACAACAAACTGAGTGGTCCATTACCAAAGTGCCTGACTGCCTTGCCGAAACTTACAGAATTGTAAGAAGCACTCTTCACCTGCTTAACTTTCTCTATACGCCATCTTTGATTACTTCTCCAGACTTTTGATTGCAATATGAAGTGAAATCAATCTGCTTTCATCCAATGAAGTCAGTAACTGTAAAAGGCCTTTGTGGAAGGTTCATACAGAATTACAACTCCTTTAGTGGGGAAATTAATACCTTAAGCATTGAGCTGCAAGGTAAGGCTTTAAGATTCTGCCTCAGATTGTTAAAATCATGAGAGTACATCAAACCTCTACATCACAACTGGTGTTAATTAGACTAAATCAAGTACTTAATCTCCTCCTCATTGTATAAGTTCGACACAGCATTCTAGTTTCTTCCCCCAGTTATACAAGAATTTTAGTGAAGATGGGCCAGATAAACAATCTTGATTCCTTTGTTTACCCCTTCTGTCTCTTCCAGGGAGTCTATTAGATTACTCGAAGATGAAGGTTTGCATCCTCTACAATTGAATGAATTTCACAAGCCTGATGATGTCTATATATGGTCTTCATGAGGAATTTCACCTGGGCTAGCTATAATTGGTTTCCATTGCAGATGTTTATTGTCTCTGATTTTAGAAGATATTAAAGTGGAAGGATCTGAACTTGAGCAATGCTCTGTAATTATTGCCATGACACAGACAAAAATATAATAATAACAATAATAAAATAAAATAACTTTGTGAATATTTTTGTATGTCTGAAAAGATTTGCGCTCTCCATTCTTTATTAATTTTATTTTCACTCATTCAAAATTGAACACACTGAAACGCCGAATACATTTTTGGCAATTTATGTTCCTGTTCTCTGCATTCCTTTCCAAATCATCCCATAAATTTACAAAACATGCACGTAAATTGAATTAATCTGACCGATTCATGCCATTGCCTAGCTTAAATGGAATACTAGTATTCCTTCCCCAAATTAATGAGTTTGGCTATTCATTTTGTTACGATTGTTGTTGCTGGTTATTTTGTTCCTTTTATTTCTATTTAAATTGTTGCGGAAAAAGCCCTAGAATCTCAAATCAATTGGCAAGTAAATAAATATAAAAAAAATAAACACAATCAATCATATAAAAACACACAAGAAACTTATGTGGTTTGGTAACTTAAGCCCACCCCACAAGTTAGATGATTAAGGAAATTCACTATGAGAAAGTATGAGATTACAAGATGTCATCCATAATTGCTCTCTTATCCAAGATCCTAAAGTAACTCAAAACTCACATTGTTATCTCTTTTCTCTAGCCACCAAAGTGTTGAGAATGAAGACAATATAAATAACCCTTAACCCTAAAATATGACTACCTTAGATTTTTATATATGGATTAAGTACAATCTAATGCTGAATCTCCACATTTTTATCTCCATAAATTTTTATATGTGTATTATTTTTCTCACTTGGGGGCTATAATTTAAGACAAACCCAACAAATCTCCATATTGGCTTAAATTAAGTCAACTTACAAAACTAGAACTCCTTTTTAATCTTCCCCACCAAGCATCTTTCAAGTACTACATGAGCCAATCAAGTTCAAGCAATGCTTGAATTTGATTGCAGAGATAGGCTTTCTCAACATATTTGCAGGGTTCTCCACTATATCAATATTCTTGACTAATACAACATCCTTGGACATAATATCTAGAATTAAGTGATACATGCCATTAATATGTTTGGTCCTTTCATGGTATATCTGATTTTTTGCTAGATGAATAGCACCATGACTATCACAATGTATAATAATTAACTCATGTGACAAACCAAGATTACCAACTAAATCTCTTAGCTATAAAGTTGCTTTTACTACCTTTGTCAATGCTATATACCTAGCCTCAGTTATAGACAAGGCAATAATGGATTGTAAAATTAATTTTCAACTAATGGCACACCTTGAGAAAGTGAAAACATAATATGTTAGCGATCTCTTCATGTTTAAATTTGTAGCATAATTTAAAACTATATAATCCTCAACAATATTTCTAGTGCCAATACTCTATCATATACCAAGCCAACATATATAGTACCCCTAAGATAATGGAGTACCCATTTCATGGCCTACTAGTGAATTTTACCAGGATTTCTCATAAACCTGTTGACCACACTAATAACATGTGAAATGTCTGGACAAGTGCAAACCATAACATACATAATGCTTTCAACTGCACCAACATATGAAACATCTGATATGTGCTCCTTCTTCTCCTTACTTTTAGATGATAAACTCGAAGATAACCTAAAATGGATTGTAAGTAAAGTACTCCCTAACTTCTAGTCTTGCATGTCAAAACACTTAAGTACCTTCTTAAGATGCTTTCTTTGTGACAAGTATAACTTGCCAATGCTTCAATCTATATGTATTTTCATATCTAAAATCATTATGGTTGCACCGAAATCCTTCATCTCATACTCACCACTCAACCGATCCTTTAAACTGTTGATCTCAAATATGTTTTTAGATATTATAAACATGTCATCAACAGACAACAACAAGTACACAAATGAAATTTACGAGTGCTTTATGAAACACACACAAATGATCTATGGCTGGTGCATATAAATCCTCTCCTCCAGCTCACCATGTAGAAAGCTATTTTGACATCCAGCTGCTTAAGCTTTAAGTTAAACAATGTAATCATACTTGAACTTTTATTATTTGTTTCTACCTCTCACAATCAAGCCATATGCATGATCATTATTATTATGACTCTCTAACACTCTTTTTTTCAACTTCCTAGAGTTTATGAAAGCTTTGTCATCTTTTGAATTAAGACTATCTCTTCTATACAACAAGGTATCAACAAAGTGATCATAAGATAAAGGTGATAACACAATAAAATCAAAGTTAGATCCTCAATTGAACCTTAACATCAACATTCTGCAAATTGATCGGTTATTGGAAACTTCAAAATATAATTCTGACTTTATTATCACAAACAAAATAAATTTATAATATGATTATGAAAACTAGGTCAAACCCAAGAGAAATTTTGTTTAATCTTCCTATAATATATTGAATTAAAAAAGAACAGGGGATTTGAAATACTCTGGCGGCTAGAACTCCAAAACAGCAAAGATTCCTTGAGTGTGATATCGATTGGTTTTCTTAAAATCAAAGCAAGGAACTATTGGTTGAGGGCGCAGATCAATTAATGGATCGATTTGGAGATCCAGAGAGACCACGTAGGTCCTTGATAGCTTGAGTGTTTGCAGAGTTTGGAATTTGTTCTAATTAACTACGAAATAATAAAAAGGAAAGCATCAGCATCTCTTTTGATGACATTGTTGGTCCGCATTAACAATCAATGGCCTACCCCATGACTGATCTCGGTGAAAGAAAATAAAGCATCCTATGACAAAGGGAAGGTATCCATCGTTGTTTCACCATAATTGAAGCTCTATGTATAAAGTAAAGAACAAAGATTATGCTTTGAACGGTTTTCTAAACCAAAGCAAGGAACTACTAGTTGAGTGCAGACGAGTTAAGGGATTCAGAGATCATGAGAGTACATGTAGAATCTCTAATATCTTTAGTGTTTTGGAAATTTTGGAATCTGTTGCTCTATTATAAATACATGATTTTACTTTTGATCTTCACAACAACGCAAGCCTTTTAGCATTCAATCGAAACCTCAATCACTTTCAAACCAACAAAATCAAACACCATTCGTTTCATTTTTCTTGTCTTTTGTTCCCTCTTTGTTCTTTCCCACACACACCCTTTCAACTCACCGAGAACTAAAAATGGCTGAACTTGTACTCTTCAATATTGCGGAGGAAATAGTAAAGAAACTGGGTCCACTAGCTACCCAGGAGATTGCACTGTGGTGGGGTGTCAAAGATCAGCTAAGCAAGCTCATGAGCACGGTTACCAGAATTAAGGGTGTCCTTCACGATGCTGAGGAGCAGGTGCAGAAACCACCCGCTCAACTTGAAGACTGGCTCGGGAAGCTGCAAGAAGCGGTCTATGATGCTGAAGATTTGCTGGATGATTTTTCAACAGAAGTGCAGCGAAAAAGATTGATGTCCCGAAATAAAATACCGAGGGAGGTACGTACATTCTTCTCAGGGTCAAACCAACTTGTGTATGGTTGGCAGATGGGTCATAAAGTTAAGGAACTTAGGCAGAGGCTAGATGAGATTGTTTCTGAGAGTGAAAAATTTCACTTTGAGGTTCGTTATGAGGAGAAAGCTTCTTTGACTATGATTAGAGAGGCAACTACCTCTTCTGAACCTGAGATATTTTTCGGGAGAGAAGATGAAAAAAAGAAAGTTATGAGCTTTCTGTTGAATCCCAACGATAAGATTGAGAGTGTTTCTGTCATCTCAATAGTTGGAATGGGCGGGTTGGGAAAGACCACATTTGCTCAGAGTATTTTCAATGATGAACAAGTTAATTTGCATTTTGGTCTGAAACTCTGGGTCAGTGTCTCGGGTGGTTTTGATGTCAAAAAGATACTCAAAGATGTATCAGAGGCTGCAGGTATTAGTCAAGTTTCTGATCAGTTAGAGAGTCTGAAAAATGAACTTAAGAAAAAAATAGAAAATAGAAAATACCTGCTTGTATTAGATGATGTGTGGGATAATAAGGATGGTCGAGATGGTGAAAAGTGGGATAGTTTGAAGCAGTCCTTACCACATGAGACTGATAGAGGAAACAAGATGATAATAACTACACGTTCTGATACAATTGCAAATTTAACAAGCAAAATACCACTTGCGTTAAAAGGCCTTTCTGAAAAGGACTCGTGGTCTCTTTTCTCGAACAAGGCTTTTGGTCCAGGTCAAGAGTCAAATTACATAGACGAAAAAATAAAAAAAGAGATTGTAGTGAGGTGTCAGGGAGTTCCTTTGGTCATAAAGGCAATTGCAAGGTTAATGTATTATAAAGATAGAGTCCAGTGGTTGTCCTTCATCAAACAAGAACTTCCAAATAGGGTCAAAGATGATAACATCATACATACCCTTAAGTTAAGCTACGATCCTCTTCCATCATATATGAAGCATTGCTTTGCATACTGTAGCTTATTCCCGAAAGGTCATGAAATAGATGTAAAATCATTGATTCGACTTTGGGTTGCACAAGGGTTTGTTAGCTCTTCGAATTTGGGTGAGTGCTTAGAAATTGTTGGTCTTAGGTGCTTTGAGAATTTATTGTGGAGGTCCTTCTTCCACGAAGTGAAAAAGGATAGATTGGGGAACATAGAAAGTTGCAAAATGCATGATTTTATGCATGATCTTGCAACCCATGTCGCTGGTTTTCAGAGCATCAAAGTGGAGCGTCTAGGAAATAGGATTAGTGAATTGACTCGGCACGTGTCATTTGACACGGAATTAGATTTGTCTTTGCCTAGTGCACAACGTCTAAGAACACTTGTATTATTGCAAGGTGGAAAATGGGATGAGGGGTCATGGGAGTCTATTTGTCGAGAGTTTAGGTGTTTACGTGTGCTTGTTTTGAGTGATTTTGTAATGAAGGAAGTGTCACCTCTCATTCAAAAGCTCAAGCATCTGAAATATCTTGATCTTTCGAATAATGAGATGGAGGCGCTTTCTAATTCTGTCACCAGTCTGGTAAATTTGCAAGTGCTCAAACTCAGTGGTTGTAGGAAACTTAAGAAACTACCTAGGGATATTGGCAAGCTGATCAATCTGAGGCATCTTGATGTTGGTTGCTATCTTGATCGTGATTTATGTGAGGATTTAGAGTATATGCCTCGTGGGATTGGGAAAATAACTAGTCTACAGACGTTGTCATGTTTTGTGGTTGCAAAAAAAAAGAGTGCTAAATCTGAGATGATAGGTGGATTGGATGAGTTGAAAATGTTAAATGAATTGAGAGGGAGCCTAGAAATAAGAGTAAAGGGATATGAGGGTGGTTCTTGTGTATCAGAATTTGAAGGAGCTAAATTGATCGATAAAGACTATCTCCAGTCGTTGACCGTATGGTGGGACCCAGAGCTGGATAGTGACTCAGATATTGATTTGTATGATAAAATGTTGCAAAGCCGCCAGCCAAACTCGAGTCTTCAAGAGTTGAGAGTTGAAGGCTATGGAGGTATGAGGTTTCCTAGTTGGGTTTCAAATCTCTCAAATCTTGTAAGGATTTTTGTAGACCGTTGTAGAAGACTTAAGCATATCCCTTCCTTAGATGGAATCCCTTCTCTTGAAGAATTAAGGATTGAGGGATTGGATGATTTGGAGTACATAGATAGTGAGGGGGTTGGAGGAAAAGGAGCGTCGATGTTTTTCCCATCCTTAAAGAGACTTGATATCTTTGATTGTGGTAGACTGAAGGGATGGTGGAAGAGATGGAGTAGAGATGAGATGAATGATGATAGTGATGAGTCAACAATAGAAGAAGGGTTGAGAATGCTCTGTTTTCCACGTCTTTCTTCCTTGGGCATTTCTTATTGTCCAAATCTGACTTCAATGCCGTTGTTTCCAACTCTCGATGAAGATCTTTATTTGGTCAACACTAGTTCAATGCCATTACAGCAGACAATGAAGATGACATCACCAGTCTCTTCTTCTTCTTCTTCTTCTTCTTCTTCATTTACCCGTCCTCTCTCCAAATTGAAGAGTCTATATATGCATTCAATTGATGACATGGAATCTCTTCCGGAAGTAGGGCTGCAAAATCTCTCTTCTCTTCAACAGCTATGGATTTGGGGATGCGGAAGATTGAAGTCTCTGCCACTGCCTGATCAGGGGATGCATTCTCTTCAGAAATTAGAAGTCATTTTATGCAGAGAATTGAAGTCGCTATCCGAATCTGAATCTCAAGGGATGATACCCTACCTTCCCTCTTTGCAATTCTTAAGAATCGATGGCTGCAGTGAAGAGCTGAGGGGAAGAACAAGAGGATGGGGAAAGGAGAGCGAGGAGGAGTGGCCTATCATTAAACACATTCCAGATATTGTAATTGATTGGAACTACATTCAAAAGGAGGGTCGCTATGTAAAGGGTGAAGGATTGGAATACAATCCTTTCTAAGGAGTATTTTCACAGAACATACAAACACTTACAGACGTGTGTGTATGAAAGGTATTTAAGCTCTCCTTTCCTTCCTTTATTTATTTTCTTTTATTTTTATTATTCCATACTCTCTCTCTTTAGGTCTTTATTAGGTGTATGAAAGGTAACGTTTTTCAGACACTAAACAAAATCACCTTTCACCAAAAATATATACATACATAAATAAACGAAGATATTTAATCTCTTACTTCCTTCCTTCCTTAGTTTAATTTCTTTTATTTTTATTATTATTACTATCATTTTATAAAACTATGTATTGTTTATTTATTTAATTTGATGGTTAGAGCATTTTCACCGTGAGGCTACTATTCTTAAATATAAAGGTTTTTAACAGCTTCCTTCCTTCATTTAATTTCTCTGATTATTATTATTAATCCCTGCTCTTTCTCTATATTTATTTATTTATTTTATTATACACAAATCTCATCTGATAAAATTATTAAATTATTTCTATAAATAGTGGTAATATTTTTTAATTAATTAAAGTTCCATTTGTTTTTTTTTGAGTTTTTAAATATTAATATTAAAAATAAATTTTTAAAAATAAAAAAAAATATTATGTTAATATATTCTTAAATAAAAATTGTTTTTAAAAAATAAAGCTAAAGGGGTTCAGCCCTCAACAAAACGACAGATTACCCCATCTCTCTTCCCTACCTGCACAAAGTAAAGCCTTCTCCAATCACCTAATCTATCCTAATGTTTTTAATAAAGCTAAAGGGGTTCTGCTTGTCTGAAACCAAAATTGCATGCTACTTTGGTTTCTGTTGAGACTAATGCAGCTTCTGTTTAACCTTTTCTTTTCGGCCCCCTTTTGACATCTTTTTTGTGCAGGTATGATGGTTGGACTGGGTTTGGTAAATCCGAAAACGTAATCAATGCTGGGATCGTCATAGAGGATGGAACAAGCTGGATCGGGTACAGTACTGAAGCTATCTCTTAATGCCTTTATGTTCTTGCTTTATGGAGTTTAGTCGATGAACATGTGTGTACAGAAACTAAATTTTATTCCTAAATAATAACACCTTGTTGCTGCATGCATTTGACATTCTGGTTTTCTTTCCAATTTCTATTTTGCTTTATGGAATTTAGTCGATGAACATGTGTGTACAGAAACTAAAGTCTATGCCTAAATAATAAATCTTGATCCTTCCTTTGTTTACTCTCTCTCTTTCTCTCTCTCTATTTGTTTTGTATTAGACTAAGTCGACTTCCATTATTTCAAATCTTTAATTTTCTAAACAGGTAAAGGCCTCACTTTTTAAAATAATATCTTTAAATGAAATTATCTTAATTCAAAAACGTCTAGTGAAATAATTTAATGTTCTGCTATCTAAACAAGCAAAGACTTCTCTTTTTCAAATAATTTATCCTTCTATCTTCATGGTTGGAAAATCAAACAAATCAAGGGAGAATTGGAAAACATGACATTTATGTTATTTTATTTTTTATACTAGTAGTGAAGAAATGGTACTGAAGTTTTTAAGAGGGCCAATGAGCATTCTGACATGGTGAAATCTAACTTGTTGATTATACAATGGGGATGGAATGTATGTTCTTCTTGATGGGCACTAGATCATCATTCAAGAAAGGAAGCGCTTAGTTTTCTCTCTAAGGTATGGTTTTCATGAGCTTTGTATACATATGAAGTTGTTCTTTTGAAGAGATTTCTTATTTAAGTTGGCAAGTTTTTGAGATATGGCTTGTTGTCAAACATTTGTGTGCAGGTTTTTCTTATTAGAAACAGATACAGAGCATCTTCTGATACTGTGGATTTGTTGTATTTTCCAGGGCAGTGACAAGCTTCGACGAGATCGTTTTTTTTTTTTTTTTACAGGTCACGCGTTTCCATTTTCAGAATTCCAAAGTGCGGGTATTTTGATCTTATGGGTGGTTAAGTATGTGCTACTGATAAGCATGTTTAAATTTATTGAACATAGATAAGTATAATAGTTTTCTACTTTTCCAAAGACCTTGTTGCTGCATGCATTTGACTTTCTGGTTTTCTTTTCAATTTCTATGAGCAATTTAGTGTCGAAGCATGTGAGTTTTATATGCATTAAGAGTATCCAATTACCCAAGTATTTTCTCTCTTTGAATTGAGTTTGATTTCATAATATAAAAATATGTTTGGTTACAATAGGCAAGTGATTTTCTGTTTTCACATGCTTCTGTCAAGTTGTCATTGACCTTTCTA
>Ga0307515_10014107_pt1 | contig 14855 bp, 15 predicted proteins | sample 17_EM_MG_FD_194513 | JGI IMG/M metagenome (GOLD analysis project Ga0307515, IMG submission 194513) | Populus trichocarpa ectomycorrhiza microbial communities from riparian zone in the Pacific Northwest, United States - 17_EM | ecosystem: Host-associated > Plants > Roots > Unclassified | place... | reverse complement strand
TCGTTGATGGCGAGGTCACGCCCATTGATGACGAGGCAGTTCCTTCCCCTGAAATACCACTGGATGGAAGGGATAGTGCATGCTCAATACGTTCGGCACGCGGGCGCAAGGCTCCACCACCCCCGTTGACATTTACTAGCGAGCCTGTCGCACCAGCACTCGTCTCCCCAGCTTCCTTAGCCCGTACCGACGACGATGGTACTAGCTGGGAAGGCAGTCACAACCTCCACGGCCGACCTTCTCAGGATACCACAATGAGTGGCAGGACAACGCCCCGATATACCGGAAGCGAGTCCGACGGTCGCCTATCGCTCTCTCACGACTATTCTCTCGAAGACGTTGCCTACAACAAGGATGGCGTCTTGGTTGGTGCATCCCTAGAGTGTCTTGTCGAGAAGATGACGCCCCATGACAATATCGTCGAGCCCGCCTTCTCTGCAGTCTTCTTTATGACTTTCCGGATGTTCTCTACACCTCAGGAGCTTGTCACATCGGTCATCAAGCGTTACAACCTCTTACCGCCCGCAGGATTGAGCGACGAGGACCTTTACGTCTGGCAACAGCGGAAAGGTGTCCCCGTGCGGTTGAGAGTCGCGAACTTCTTGAAGCTGTGGCTCGAAACCTACTGGAGGTCGGGTACCGACGACGCGGTTTTGGGAACACTCATGGCCTTCACCCGTGACGCTCTCGCTGTCATGTTTCCAAATCCTTCACAAAGAGTCATGGAATTGATAATACTCCGAAGCCAACAAACGAACTCTATCATCAGCCCCCGTGCAGACCGATCTAAAGATGCCGGAATGCCCCTCAATCCTCCTTCTGCTGGACTCAGCTCGGATATCCCAAGACCGATCATGACCAAGACGTTGTTGACTCAACTCAGGGCCCATAGTTTCGGTACCATCTCACCACTCGATTTCGACGCTTTGGAACTTGCTCGCCAGCTGACACTCATGGAATCAAAGTTATACTGTGCGATCACCGCTGAGGAAATCCTCGAGGCTGGCAAGGAGGCTCCACGTGGTGCGGCAACGCCCAATCCAAATGTGAAAGCGGTCACCTCACTGAGCACTGCCATCACCGGCTGGGTCGCAGAGACAATATTAGACGAAACAGACGCGAAAAAGAGGACGTCACTAGTCAAATTCTTCATAAAGTTAGCCGATGTAAGTTTCCTGCAATCTCTTGATGGCTCCTCTCACATTCCACTCTACAGCGCTGCAATACCCTAAGTAATTTCAGTACTTCAAGAGCGATTCTTGCTGCGCTGGATTCGTCGACTATATCTCGCCTTCAACAGACCTGGAGCGGCCTCCCCCAGAAGTACAGGCTGCAATTGGAAGGCCTACGGAAGCTCGCCGATCACGCGAGGAACTACAGCGAGTATCGCAGTAGGCTGAGGAACACGAGCCCACCAGCGGTTCCTTTCCTTGGTAAGCAACCCTGATCTTCCCATGGTGAGATTACCTGACCAGAATCAGGTTTGTATCTTACGGACCTCACATTCTGCCGAGAAGGCAACCCCTCAACCCGACCCTCGCCAACGGCGCCGGAAAAGAAGCTTATCAACTTCAACAAGTACCACAAACTTGCAAGAATTGTTCAAGGTATGTCCCCCCCCGCGTGCAAACCAAGGATACTCAACCCATCTTCCATCAGATATGCAGCGATTCCAGGTTTCATACAACCTTAAGGAGATTCCAGAGGTACATGAATACCTCAAGTTCGCCTTGGAGAAGTCGAAGAAGCAGGGGGACCTTCAGGATCTCTACAGGCGGAGGTGAGAATGCCACGGCACTGAGTGATCTGTTATGAGCAGGTGCTGATAACACAATCTGTAGTTTGCTCATTGAGCCCAGACGACCTGCAGACAACCCGCCCGCGAGTGACGTTCGACAGCTTTTCAGCTGGGCTACCCGGCAGCACTCGGCATTGACCCCTACGTCAGCGTAGATATACGAATCACGAAATTCACCTTCCCATTTACTATCTACTAATCGGACTACACTTTCCGACACATGGAACACTTTTCTATATATCACCTTTCTATTTCCCCGGGCACACGCAACACGTTTTCGTTCACTCAATCTACCATACCCTCCTCTATTCTTCTTCGATCCTCTCAGCACCTGTTTTTTTGTTGTTTTTGCATGTCGTCCTCTTTGTGAATACCAAAAGCCGATGTACATTTCCCTTTCTTGCTATCTATATCGATCATGTTTTGTACTGTACTGTGGTGTTTAATCGCTCATTATCACTAGATCCCCCCAGACCTTCGCGACATACCTCCCCATTCCAATTCAACTCCTTGATCCATTTAACCAGAGGGAAGGAAGCGGATCCAACACCAATTTCGGTACTCCCGCAGTACAAGAGCAGAAACGCGTGGCCAGGGGCCGAGGAATCGCAGGCTAACGCTGCTTTGCCACCTGCAACTTAAGATTGTCCACATACATCTGGAGAGTCTCATTGCCGGAGGCCAGCTTGTCGACGTCGGCTTGGACGGATTTCACTCTTGAAAGAAGGGCTATAGGATAGAAATGAGCGTAGTATTCAGGAGTGATGCCACGGTCTGTGACTAGCCTCGAAGGTCCTCTTGCGCGGACGTCATTTCCCTACGGGTTTCATGAAGGGTAAACAGTTACGACCAGTGATCTGTGGGAGAGGCAACACACCTTATCATCTGCTCTTTCTTGATGGCATCCTTTACTATGTCGCCCGGTTCCTTTGGAGGTTGAGCCCAAGTAGCGTCCTCCCCTTCCAAAGGTACAAAGGACATGATTAGATGGTCTGGGTCAGAGCTCAAGAGGACGAAGTGCACGTGAGCCAAGTCCGATCGCTTCTGCTAAGACGCGTCATCTTTCAAGCTCAAGAACAGTAGCGCTTTCGAACTCACCCACTCCGTTCGATGGAATACACCAACACTCAACGATTCATCTTGGCTTTTAAAGCCGGTCGTGCACTTCGACGCGATGGCACCAATTTCGTTGACCCAAAACCAGAGAAAGGGGCGATCATCCTCTATGATGGTGAGGATGATCTGCTGCACTTCGTCTGGAAGGATAGGACAACCGGAAACGTTGGTGAAGTATGCTTTACCCTCCTTCTTCGCCGGTCATCTGGATCTGCTGGGTATATTGTTGAGACACGCATCTGTGTAGGATCTAATCATGTTCGAGGGCGATGCCTCGTTCGCCCAGGTTCCCAATGCACCTGGGGGGAGGACCTACGTTCTTAAGTTTCAGTCCTCAGACCAGAGGCATTTCGTGAGTTCTCAAGTCACTTGAAATCGTTCCCGGATATGTATTCACATATGAATAGTTCTGGATGCAGGTACGCCATCCTCAGATCGCCTGTGCGGATAGATCGTAATCGCTTTTATCGGCCCCAGGACGCATCTTCGGAGCGCAACGCCGATTTTGTTCGAAACCTGAATGGCCGTCTACAAGATCCTGACTTCTCGCTCACATGGAATACCGAGGCTTCTCCCGCCGCATCGTCTTCGTAAGTGAGAGCGAAGTCTCTCGTTATTCAATGCATTCTGTTTACCTGGAGATACAGTACCAGTGGTCCATCGCGGCCGGTCCAGCAAGCTACCCCGGAGCAGGTGGAAACTTTGCGAAGACTATTATCCTCTTACCGCGCGGGTGGCACTGCCGCTGCCGCTGCCCCACCAGGTGTGGAAGGCCCAGAGATTGTTGTGATGGTTCACTGACACGAACGCCCCAGAATATTCGCTCACAGATATCTTGACTCCCGCCAACATTACCCCGCTCTTTACCTCTCACCCCGAGCTCGTCCCAACATTGTTCCCTCATCTCCCATCTGATTTACCAAACCCGCCCAACGCAGAAACCGTCACTCAAATCATTGCGTCCCCGCAATTTCGATCTGCCGTGAGCAACCTAGACCAGGCATTGAGAACAGGTCTGCTGGGTGGTTTCGTCCGCAGCCTTGGCCTCCCTGAAGAGGCGGGCACGAGTGTTGAAGCCTTCTTGAAAGCCATCCAAGATCAAGCGGCCAGTGATGATTCAATGGAGACGGATTAGGTACTAGCTCATGGTTGGTCGTGAATGTATGGCGTGTACGGTATTATAGACAAAAACAAAAACAGGGTGTTGCGCGGTTTTATCGCCAGTGTCCGGAACTAACGACTGTGTCCGGTGAGCCATTGAAGCACGATATCCCTGGATTACCCCTAGTCAGTAAAAATTACAAGACACTCGTGAGACGCCACGAACAAGTTGTGTTGACTTTTCATGGAGCACTTCGCTAGTAGGTTAGAGAATGTCTTACTGTGGAAGTGTCATCACTTACTGAATAGCACTGTAGGGAGGTAAATCAGCGTTGAAAGAGTTTTGGAATAACTGAATCACTTACAGAAACTGCGCGATTTCGGATTTTGTCAAGGTCGAGGGCGCTGATGAGCTCATTAACAGTAGCATGGTCCTCGAGATCGTTCTTATTTCCCAGCTATAATCCATGGTAAATTGATGGAGAGCCAGGTTAGGGATCGCAGCAGACATACCACTAACAGAGGCACACCGGTTAACGTCTGATGTGACAGCAGCTGATGCAGCTCAAATCGTGCGGTGTCAAACTTTTCCTTCTAAACCGGTTGTGAGAAATGACGGGGACATGCAATACCGACGAAACCATATGCATACATCGTGCGAGTCGACGATGAAAACGACAACGTCTACGCCGCTGCAATATCGTTCCCAGGTTGAACGGAATTTCGGTTGACCTGTGGGGCGAGAGTTCCGTGTGGGCGAATTTGAACACAGGGGCTCGGATTCGTAACGCACCGGCGATATCCCAAATCTTGAGCGTAATGTTTCCCTTGCGGACGTTTCGTACATTAAACCCAACGGTCGGTACCACTTCTTCACTCCACTTTGGTCCGGGTAAATTCAGGCGCTTGAATAGGACAACGACGAGAGGGGGCGAACCTGACCAGAACCTATAACGTTCACGAAAGAGGTCTTCCCGGACGCCTTGTATGAGGACCCAACGTTAAATTTCTACGGAAATTGACGACTCGATGTTTGGTAACAAGTACCTGTAGCCCAACGATGGAGATATCCGCAGTCTTCGAGAAGAACAGTCTGCATTTTCGCGTTCAATATCCCACGGTCACTATCCAATGGGTTCACAGGCAAACATACCCCGAAAACCACAGGAATAAAGAGGTATACCAAGGCATCGCAGTAAGAGGTGGCAGTAGTAGAGAATGTGGCAAGCGGCGGCACCGATCACGGTCACTTCGTCATATGCTGCTTCCGAGTCTCCGGCTGCTCGTCCGTCACCAGACTCGCTCTGTTCCTCACCAGCTTCAACGTCGTCTCGTTTCGAAAGGCGCCGCGTCGGAAGGGTTCGCGGTCTTCTTGAAATGGGCCAAAAAACAACAAAGGGAGCAACGGCTGAAACTGTCTCAATCGCGGTTTGGAAATGTTCAGGGTGTCAAGTCTCTCAAGGAGAAGGCAAAAAAAAACAAGAAGTCCGGTTCTACTCTTAAGAATCTTTCTAGTGCGATGACTCGCGAAGAACGGATTTTGGAGACAATGCTAGCGACCATCCCCAAGAAGGAAGGACCGACTTCTGCAGCCAGTGGCTGGCCAGGAGAAGATTGGAAGGGGGACAGTTGGGGCCTAGACAGTGAGTCCTGCGCATTAAATCTTGGAAGCGTCGGGCAGACTTATCACAGCGAAACGCGAGCAGAACTCAAGCGTCCACCCCCAGACCGCGATTTTGGTGGTTCGGGGTTGGAATCCGGGGGTGTCGGCACGCGAAAGAGTGATGCAGAATATACCCGCCAGCTTGAAGGGGTACTCACTCCGTTGGGCTCACCCGTGCTGCGAGGCGCGTCTGCCCTGGTGTATCTAACGTCCTCACACGCTTATAGTGTCTACAGACGTGGCTCCGTTGACCGAACAGCGTCCGATCGCAACCTTGGCCCATAAGCTCGATAGAGTTCTCTTCAAGTGCGTCTGACCGGGTTTAGTTCGTCCCATTGCCTCACCCAACCTTCAGTCCAGGCGTCCACTGGTTACAAGAGCCCAGGTCTGGAGTCTACAACTTCACCCCCTGGTTGGAGAATATACCAGATGTGAATGACTTTGCGTTTGAACGTTTGCCTCGGTTTGTGAAGAGTTCGAGGGATGAGGTTCGCGATCGGGATTTCCTCTGCGGTTTGTGGACCACTAATGAATGGTTTTCAGGAATTGTGGGAGCTTACAAAACGAGAAGGGAGGATGTTTGGCGGTTCGACCTCATCCTTGACCGGAATGTTGTCGCAAGTATACTTCCTCATCTCCGGTATGCGAACACCGGACGCTTCGCTTCTCAGTCGACCTTTCTATTATATGGTCCGTATGTTACGTAAATTCCCCGTCGGACCTGCTCACCTCACAACACGGCAAGCCTGGAGACTTTACACCTGGACAGCGAATGCCGTCCTCGGTCCTTTTGAATCACAATGACGGGGTTTACACGATTGACTCGGCATACGGTGAGGGGAGTGACCCAGAGAAGAACGTTCTTACTTGGCTCGTAAGTCGCAAGTCTCGTTCTGTTTGGAGGGCTGGAGTTGAAGATACGGTTTGTAGGGCACACTGCTTGAGAAGTTTTTGACGATGCCTCCAGAAGAGTTCAGTCGGTTGCTTCGTGATTCCCCAAACCCCGCGGCTGATGCCGGGGGGGTTCGTGAAGCGTACCGCTACGCAAAGGTAAGCAGGGTTGGCTGAGGATTTTGCCGGAAGGCTGACGGTTTGGATATAGTCACGGAAATTCGTGATGCGCTCACAACTTGATTGTTATGATCCCCGACTACCTGGGACAGGTGTCTTCGACCTCAAGACGCGGGCTGTATTGCCCGTCCGAATGGACATTATGAATTACAAACAACACTCGACGTATCTGATACGGACGGTACAGGGAGAACTCGAGAGTTTCGAACGAGAGTATCATGATCTGATACGCTCCGCGTTTTTGAAGTATGGCTTCCAAGCACGAATCGGAAACATGGATGGGATACTCGTGGCGCACCACAACACGGCGAGAATATTCGGTTTCAGGTACATTCCGCTGTCAGAGATGGATAGGTGTCTGTTTGGAGATGAAGGCCGTGGAGAGGCGGTGTTTGAGAAATGCGTGTTGTTGCTGGAGGAGATCTTGATGGAAGTAACAGGTGCATTCCCTGACCAGGTGCGATTCGGGTGTCGGACTGTGACGCCGCTTTTGCTGACTTTTGGTAAACAGAGTGTTAGATGTCTGTTTGAGACTCAGGATGACAAGCTGGATGTTTTTGTCGAACCCGAAGCTCATGACGAGAGCAAGGGTCCGCGGCCAATTGCTCATATCGTCGTGCAGTCCACCAGCTACATCAACGGGGGTCGTTCGAACAGCGAGGGCGCTGTGGCGAGGTCAGGAATATGTACGTGATATCTCCCGACGCTCTGTTCTGTCGGTAACGTGTTGGTATTGGTAGGGGACCTGCGGTGGTCTATTGGCCACACGTCTCTCTCACAAGAAGAAAAGGAGTACAAGCTCAGCGGAGCGAGAGAAAGACAGTGGCGGGCATTCAGTCTTCCACCTGGGACTTCTCTTGAAGAGATGGAAGAGATCTGGAACCAGCTCGACTTTGGCGGAAAGCAGCGACAACCGGCGGAGACCTCGGACGCTCCTTCGGGGGACGGGGAATCAGCCTCGCCCTCCACGCCATCTTCCTCCGTGGAGGAGAAAGAGTCGACGTTTCACCCGTCATTCTTTATGGCTCCAACCAAAAACGTCGAAATACTGAGGGAACTGTCGATGAGAGGAAAGGTTGACATGGAGTTGATGTCGGAGAAGACGAAGGGCCGACCAAAGCTCGTCTGGGGCGAACCTGAGGCATACGTTGAGCAGGTGGAGTTGGGTGGGTCGCTGACTGAGAACAAAGTTGTAGAAGCGAGCGAGGTGGCTGGGGATGCGTTGGTCAAGTGTGAAGAGGCTGTCCCTGTCGACGAGGACATAAAAGTCAACGAGGTGGCCGCTTCGGTGGCTGATTACAGCCAAGTGGAGGACAAGCGGTGATGAGAACCCGTGTTATTCGTAGATCTTCTTACATTATACACACCACTCCGTATCTAATAGGTTACAGACATGATGGTAATAGGGATCGGTGGGGATTAAGCTTGATAAGAGATGAGAGAACAGCGGGGCCGATAAATCGAGAATACCTATAAATTACAAACAAGAACCCATCGAGCAGAGAGAGAGAAGAGGTTGGGAGTGATCATTCGCTGGTAACCGACTTGGAACTGACGATAACATCGTCGTCGAGCTCGTCGAATTCTTCAGGGTTGCTTGGGGGCGGGGCGTGAGGGTCGGCCTCCCTCTCGTCTCTGGCCATCTGGTCTCGGAGGGCGGCGACATCCTGGTCGACCTTTCTTGCCATGGTATCTTTACCGGCGGCCTCTGCGAGGGAGACTCTTGCGCGGTGTTGGGTGAGATGGGCAGACTTGCGGGGAGGGCGCTTCAAGCGGCGACGGGCGACCATGACCGGGACGGAACATTTTTGGACGAGGTAGTGGGAGGTAGAACCGAGCAGGATGCTGGAAGAAGAGGGTGTGAGATCCAAGAGACAATAATTTTTTATTTATTTTACCCTTGGAGCTTCCCGATGCCCCTTGACCCAACAATGACCATTGTCGGCTCCACAAAGTCAACGATGTCGAGTAGCATGTGTCGTGAATTCTTGGCGTGCCAGGCTTGGCAAGATATCGACACGTTAAGCTGGGTCCTCTGCAAAAGACTGATTGCCTGCCTGACGAGGATGTAAGCCAAGCCTTGGCGCTGCACGGAGAGTTTAAGGATCAACCGCTATCGGAGGAGAGGAGAGAGATGAGCGGACGGACCTCTTGCTGGTTCCGGATCTTGGTGGAACGATCTGCTGGGTTTGCGGTCGGAGGATCGACTGGAGGAGGAGGGATCGATCAGGGTAAGCGATTTCTTTTGTGGGAATGAAACATGCCTTTGCTTTCGTTTTCGACCACGGTGACGATGATACTTTCGAGGAATGAGTGTGTGTGTGTGTGTGTGTGAAGCTGTGAAAGAGAAGACGTACAGCTCGTCACCGTCCCTGATGACGGTTCCTATTCCCCACTCCATCGCGTATCGGCTCTCGTCGCTCAGATCACTCAACAACATATACGTTCTCCCCTTTCGCTTCTCCAACGCAGCCTCTGGATCACCCTGGGTGATCCTGATGTTGCATCGGTCCCTCTGGAAGACGGGTCGAGAGGTGGTGACGGATAGGCGGTCGTGGACGTGAGTTTTGGTAGACTTTCTCCGTTTGGGTTGGTGGGTGGAATTGTTGAGAGTGGAGGGAAAATAGGGTTCGGGGGGGATGACGACGTTGACGCCTTCGCCAAGAGGGTCTGCGTAGGTGCCCTCCTCGTTGACGGTGGGGGGGATGAGGGCGGCGTTTGTTTCCGTGTTTCGTTCGGTTACTGGATCGAATTGGCCGTCGCTCCAAGATTCGTCGGAATCGTCGTAGCCCTCTGTTTCGTCACCCGAGGTGTCATCGTCGGAGGGAGCGCTGAATGCGTTCCTGGGACGGATCCGGGTAGATGGCTCGTAGTCGGAATCAGCGTCGGTTCTGAGGGCTCCCACGGCGGGAGAAGAGTCCCTGGTGCGAGACCTTCTGAACACGAAAGGGGAGCTGCTGCGAGATCTGCTGGATGGCCTGCTATCGGTGACGGAGTCGTCGCGGGCGGAGGGGGCTCTGCTCGACGGTTTTTCTTTCTTTGACCAAGATCTGCCGCGTTCCTTGTCGGAAGCGGGATCGTTGGAAGGGAAGAGTGAAAGAGCACCCATCATGGACCTGACGGACATTCTTCTGTTCCTGGTGGGGGTGACTGGCTCGGGGGGTGTGGGGGTCTTTGGGGGGGTGAGAGGTTCCTGGTGCTGCTGCTGTGTGAGCGTGCATGTTGAGGATTTACGGGAGAGAGAGAAGGAGAAAAAGGATCTGGAGTCAGAGCTCTGGGAGCTGAGGTTGCTACCGCTGCTTCCGGGTCTGGGACCGTAGATCGCCCAGGACCGCCGCCTCTTTGCGGGAGGAGGAGCGGTGTCGGTGAGTTCTGGGCGAACCATGGAAGCGGAAGGAGGCGAACGGGATGACGGACTATTTATCTTTTTGCTTGTCGAATACCCGATATGGATTCCAAATAGAGCTTCATGGTTGAACAACGCACCTCTCAATTTCACTTGACGGGGGTTGGACGAGTATCCTTCGGCATCTTCCATTTCTCTTGGCGGAGCGGCGGAACCCAACCGATGACTAATCACACACGTACAACCGTCTCCCGCCAAGCGACCCACTCAACCCAACTCTCCCCCACCGTCATGAGCAGCACACTGTCCTTCGTCTTCCAGTGTTCCATCTGGTATGCTTCCTCCGCCCTCTCCTCAAACACCGGAAAGTCCATCATGGACTCCTTCCGCTACCCCGTCACCCTCACCTTTGTCCAGTTCTTCTTCGTCGCCTCCTACTGTGCCCTCTTCATGTCCCCCCTCGTCCGCTTCTCCAGGTTCCGCTCCCCCACCCGCGCAATCTTCAACGCCACCCTCCCCATGGGCGCCTTCCAGGTCGGCGGTCACATCTTTTCCAGCATGGCCATCTCCAGGATCCCCGTTAGCACCGTTCATACGATCAAGGTCCGTCCCCCCTCTTCCATATTCTCGATCCCCCTCACCCTTTTCATTTAGGCCTTGTCTCCCTTGTTCACCGTCGCAGCTTATGCCTTCCTCTTCAACGTCAGCTACTCCGCAAAGACCTACATCTCCCTCCTGCCCCTCACTGTTGGCGTCATGCTTGTATGCACCTTTGATGTCTCTGGCTCCAATCTCCTTGGTCTATCCTGCGCCTTTGGGTCCGCAATGATCTTTGTCAGCTCCAACATCTTCTTCAAAAAGGTCATGCCCTCTGGAAACCAGTCATCCTCCCATAAACTGGATAAATTAAATCTCTTGTTCTACTCCTCTGGCATGGCTTTTGTCCTCATGATCCCTGTTTGGCTCTACTACGATTTCCCAAAACTCATGGCCGCATATTACGCCCCAAAACATTACACCTACCTTGGAGGCGACGATGAAAAACGTGTCGCGGCTACTCACTCGGTCATGTACTATTTCTTCCTCAACGGGACAGTCCACTTTGCCCAAAACATCATCGCTTTCATCATCCTCTCATCCACCTCTCCCGTTACATACTCCATTGCCTCCTTGATCAAACGTGTCGCCGTCATCTGCATAGCAATCTTGTGGTTTGCCCAGCCCGTTCATCCCGTTCAGGCAATTGGCATCGCCATGACATTCACCGGCCTATACATGTACAACAACGCAAAGGCCGACGTGGAAAAGGGTGAACACAAGATGCGCAGAGTCGAAGCCGCTCGCGACATGAGGCTACCTGTCACCAAGGACTCTTCCGATAACTTGGTCGCAGCTCTTCACCCCACCACCGCCCTCAACATATCCGTCACATCCGCCAGAGATCGATCCTGGACCTCCCCCGTGCAGGCACACCCCACCGACAAATTCCCCCACCATCCACAACTACAAAAGCCATTCGAGATGGTTTCCCCCACTTCTAACTACTCACCGCCCGCTAATATTCATCCCCATCAACCTCACAACCTTCACATCAAAGTCCACCCACCCTCCGTCCCGGTCTCACCTAACGACGGTATTGTAGAGGCCTCGTATCCTTCTCCCCCACAATCCGTAGACTCCCCCCCAGGAAGCCCGCCGCTGGTCAATGATACACAGGGGTCTGAGTTCGATTCATGGATGTCCAGGCGCCCTGTCCCAGTCCCTGTCCAATAGATATCCCTTCGTCCCTTAGATTTTACTTTATCTGCATAAGTATCACGATGAACTCTTGTGTTGCATATCCCCTCACGCATCCTCACATCTCTCGCAGTATTCCGGTCTCATACTTGCGGTCACATTGTCCACTTTCTGTCATTTCTCTGATATCCCCCATCTTCGCACTTATATATATATGTCTAGTGTAGATACCAACTCCGAAGAGGCGCAGCCTGCTAGCGCTGTAATGTTCACTCTTGTTGAACGCGCTCCATCAGACTGAGAAGGAAACCAGTGTGGTTCACCAGGTCGGGCGCCTTTGTAGCGCACCAGCATTCTTGTGGCCACGTGGTCAATCCTCTGGTTTCGCACGTCCAGGGCGCAACTCCAGCATGGTAAACTCGCCGGACGGAATCTCCATCGTGGAGTATGGGAAAAGCCAAACCTGGGGGGGGGGGCCTCGAGCCCTGGTCACGAAAACTAGGTTCAGTTTCGTCACACTTGCCGCCCGTCTACATGAGGCACCCCTCAAAAGTGTGGCGGACTACTAGTACCTTCGACTTTGCGTCTACCATCGACCATGGCGCACACCGTCCTGTATCCTTCCAAAAACTTCTTCTATCCCATCGGGAACACCTCAGCCGTTGTCCTAACTGACACGCTAGCCCCCGAGGAACCGGCAAACCTGTTGTTGTTGGGTTGCGGAGACCCCCGTAACATCCTTTTCACTCTCTATAACCAGGCAGACGACAGTGAGTGCTAGCGATCTGGTTCCTAATCATCCGGCTTACTGGTCGATCCAAAGCCGAGAGACCACTGGACTTCACTTGCTGCGATGTAGAACCTGCCGTCTTGGGTAATTCCTCTGTCCCGTGTCAAAAAATTCCTAACTAACAAATGGTCCCCTCTCACGCCCGGTAGCCCGTAACGTCCTCCTCTTGACGATGATCACGGACAACGAACTGTCCGACCAAGTACTTTCAAACATCTGGAACTCGTTCTTCCACTTCTTCCTCGATGAAAAGTCCCACTCGTTCCTCATCGCCCAATGTCAATCCCTCATCGACGTTTCCGAGTCCATCACGGCATGGAACGACTCCAAGTACAAATTCATTCGCATGTGCAATGTGAACTCCCTTCTCGAGCTTCGCCGTCACTGGGAACTCTATGTTCAGGCCGGCCAACTTTCGTCTGCCAAGAAGAAGAGATTAAAGGAGATGGTCCTGTCTAGCATCAGAACCACAAAAGTCAAAAAGCACAAGGGTCCCGAGCTCTATCCATGCCGCTCTGCTGGCCCATATTTTATCCACTCCACGGAACCTGCCAGCCAGGTCTTCAAGCATTTTTGGAAGACCGGCATCACCTCCCTCAACCCGCGAGACGTCTCGGCCGCGACACTCGTCAATCCAACATTCGTCTACTCCCTGACTGGAGAAGGGTTCGCCTTGCATTACGGCACAACTCCGATTTCCCCCTTTCACCTGGCCCCTGCGTTCTTGGACAGTAAACGAGATATTCCTACAATGTCAGAGCTCGTCACCTGCGCGAAATCGCAATTTTCCACTTGGGTCAAGCACTTCCACACATTCGTTCGAGCTAAGCCGGGACAACTCACCCTCCGACTCTTCGCTGGCGACGCCCTCTTCCTTTGCCGTGCTCTTGTCCATCATATTGGCAATGGTAAAATACCCTCGAATCTCCCCGTCGCGCCGTGGAAAACGGTTCCTCTCGTCCTTGATGGTGGAGATTATGGCCGTGCCGACGGCGCACCCACTTCCTTCAACGTCATCGAGACCTCCAACATAATGGACCACATCGGGCTACTAAATCTCCTCATCGCTGCGCTCCCGCTTCTATCCCCCGCTCCATCTGCCACCTTGTTCACCGAAGCTCTCTTGTACACCGGAGACGATCCCACTAAAAGCCTCGCCACCCAATTCTGCGCCGACGTGTCCACAATGGGTTTGCTCCTCGATCTCGCTCCCATCAACTACTTCTCAAACTTCAACACACGCTCTAACGCTGAGGAAATCATGGCGGCCAAGTTCCAGATGGGCTTTAAACAGTACCACGAGCGGATCACATGGAAGCGCCCATCGACTGGCGACTCGATAATCGCGTCACAACCAGACCGCCCAATTCGCACTCCCATCTCCTTCGAACCCCATAACCTCGGCAATCTTTTATTCGACATCTATCTCAAGATGTTTGCATCCGACGACACCATGTCCCGCCTGTCCAACCCTCTACAGTTTCTGCAAGAATCTGGGATAGTACATTACATCCGGGAAGCGTTCGCGGTCTTCCTCGCGGTCGTTAAACGGCGTGTGAACGTCGACTGGGACTCCACGATGGCTTCTTTTTTCGATCGGTTGGAAACCGACAGGACCATGATGATGGGGATGTCGAACTACCAAGACCTCTCCACCCACCTGCATCTGGCGGGGGTGTATGATGTCGAGTTCATGCGTGGCCCTATCACGAAGGAGGGCAGGTTCCGAGGTTGGACTCGTATTCCCCCCACAGTCTCTGTTATTCTCGTAGTCCCCCGTGATAAACTCCGGGTTTTATCAGACGCGGACCCCGACGAAGTAGGGACCCCCATTTTGCATGGAAACTTGTACGGTCGGAGTACACACAACATCTTCGCCTCCTTGAAAGTGGGATTTGGGAAGGTCACTTCCTCCGGCACCGACGCTCGTCCCGGGGTCATCTTCAACCCAGACCCATCTTCCTGGGCCGGAACATCTCCTCTCATCGTCTCATTCTCGGTCCCGTCAAGGGCATTACACATCGAAAGCCCGGATTCCATGTCTGTAACCCTCAGCCTTCGTTCGACACCTCAAACAAGCATGATGTTCATACCGAAGCTGGGCATGTTCCTTAAAATCTTCTCCGCCCCGTTGATGGATCGGTCTCAAGTCTTTGTTGTCCCGGACGAACCTCGGGGGTTGGATGAGTCGCTCGACAAGATTTTCGCCGCTGATGACCGTCAAGAAAACTCC
>Ga0307515_10014106_pt1 | contig 14856 bp, 18 predicted proteins | sample 17_EM_MG_FD_194513 | JGI IMG/M metagenome (GOLD analysis project Ga0307515, IMG submission 194513) | Populus trichocarpa ectomycorrhiza microbial communities from riparian zone in the Pacific Northwest, United States - 17_EM | ecosystem: Host-associated > Plants > Roots > Unclassified | place... | reverse complement strand
CTTGTAAACAACCTCAGATGGCATCCCCAAGTTGTCTCAACTCTCAACTAAGTTCGACAGCACCGTTCTGAATCTTTGTTCCAAATTAAGGAACTTGAAAACGAAGATATTCATTATTTTTCCAATACTCATGATTTTTCTCGAGAAGGAGACTTGGATTGTAAAGGGCTCTCTATACAGCTGTAATCATTCTTCACAATACAAGCACCCACTGCCCAGCCTTGGTTTTTAATGATTAATTACTGATCAGAATGGCTCGTTGACTTCACAATTCAAGCTTCCCGTTCCATTGATTTCTTTGCATGATGCTTAGTCGAATAATTCCATTAGCTAGCCAGCCAGCCAGAGCACTTATTTACTTCGATCAACAGACAAACATTGACCAGAGGCGGAACATTTAGGTAATAATATTCACACCGATATTTGTGACTGTACGTAGAAATCAATTTACCTTGGTGGTCCTATTCATAACAGTCACCAATCGTGTACGAAGATTTTATGGGAAATCACTTTCTGCTTACTCTCATGAGCTTCATCTGAACGGAGGGAGCATAATTCCAAAGTATACCCAAGACTTTGTTCCCTGTTCGACAGTCACAACACATGCTTTACCCTATCCCCTGCTGCGGCGAAGTTTGACACTGATCAAACATGTAGACATGCATTATTGCAGGCATCCAAGCTTGTTCTACAAGGAGAAAAAGGCAGACCAGCACCAAGTTAAAGGAAATAACCAGCAAACAAATACGTTGCAATCATACCACCAATCTACATCCTTGGATTCTTATATTATGATGATTCTCTCCTCCTAATTCAACATCAAAGTATGAATCATCCTTTAATACAAAAGCAAGAAAATCAAATCATGTCCTTTTCAAATTCGCTCATGTGTAGGATGCAATGGATTGGATGGAGTTGGGCCTTGTCTTCTCGTATACTTGATTTGAATGGAATTAGATTGAATTTCAATCAAACACTATATAATTCTAGTAATTAGGTTAAATTTCTAATTCTTTCCAGCCCTTTTTTTATATTCATGTACATATGAATTATCTTATGCAATGAGTTATTATATGTAATAAAATTTAATAATGTATATATAAAAATAAAATTGTGAAATCATTGTATTATTTATTTGCCCGGTCAGGATATATTGAAGGATGGGACCGTTATGAATGGGGGGTATCACAAGCCACCTCCATCCATACCCGCCATCATGGTGAGAGTCGGGCGGGCGTGTCGGGCCGGTTATTGTCCGGGTCAGGCAAAATTGCGATCCCGACAAATCTGTAATCAAAAAGTAGTGGCATTATCGTAATAATCCCCTACACCAAACCCAAGAGTTAACGACTAATCACTTAACGTCTCCTTTCACTTTTTGTAGCTTGTATACGTCGAAAAAACACAGACTAGTAGTCTCTCCACACACCCTCTCTCTTCCTCTCTCCCCTTTCTCTTGCAGCACCAAGCACTAAACTCGCAAAATTTCCTCTATTTTCTCAGCAAAAAAACACTAAAATTTTCTTTCCTTGACATTTCCGAGAAAGTTCGAATCCATGTCGGATTCAGATACTGAAACAAACATCACCGCCAACCACTACAACTCTCTCCCTCACAAACTAGCCTCACAAACGCCATTTTTGAATCTTAAACTCTATGTATTAATCGCAATTCTCTTACTCTGTATCCTCTTGGTTTCTTTTTCAATATTCCTCTGTGTTCGTTTACGCCGCGCGGCTAGAAAACGCAATAAAATGAGAGTGAAACACAGTTCGGGTTCGATCCCATTAGTGTCTAAAGAAATTGTGGAGATTAAAGATTTGGTTTTGAAAAATAAAGAGAAAGATGAGGGGAAAATGGGAAATGTGGGTTTTGTAAAGATGGAGAATGTTGGTGGTGGTGGTGGTGGTGATCTGGAGATGGGAAAGAAGAGTGGAGAGAGTGGTTGTAGTACTGACGACGTTTCGTCGGTGGATGAAAACATAGGATGGGGTCGGTGGTATAGTTTGAAAGAGCTTGAGATCGCGACACGTGGATTTGCTGAAGAAAATGTGATTGGTGAAGGAGGGTATGGTGTTGTTTATAGAGGTGTTTTGCAAGGTGGGTATGTGGTTGCTGTCAAGAATTTACTTAATAACAAGTGAGTATTCGGTTTTTGTTTCAATTATTTTTTAGTTTTTGTATATTTTGTTCTAATTGTTATAGTTTCTGTTTTCCTTTTTGTATTTAACTGCTTTGTTTATGATGGCAAAGTTTTGGTCTTTTGATGATGGAGTAGTAGTGGTTGTCTAGTAGGGAATTAAAGTAGAGGGTTGCTTTGTTCTTTAGTTCTTTTTCATTTTCATTATCCAATGGTTTGCACTTCCTCAACATTATCTTAATACCTTTGAGCTTAGGAGGCTTTTTTGTTTTTTCTTTTGTTTTTTTTGACCTTTCTCTTTTTGTCCTTTCGATTTATGAATGGCAAGGCTTTATTTTCTTATTGAAATGACAAAGGATCGATCTCATTAAACTACTTATAGTTTTTCTTTTTCTTTTTCTTTTTCTTTTTTGGAGCTGAATTGGCTTTGGAATTTGGAGTGAAGAAGCGAAGGGTTTTTTTTTCGCTGTTGGAGAGAAATTCGAATATAAGAAATCCTGAAAATGTTACATGATTTTGTAATGTAATCAATGCTAACTAAACACTGTTGCTCTGATTCGTTACAGGATTTTTTTTTTGTTTTTTCCTAATTATTGTTACAGAGTTCTCTGACTAGGTTATGAATATTCTCATCAAAAGCTCAAGTCGTGTAATATCTGTGCACTATAAGAATGATCTGGTTGGAACTTCATATGCTGTGAACTTTGTATTTCCAGGGGTCAGGCGGAGAAGGAGTTTAAGGTGGAAGTTGAAGTCATTGGAAAAGTAAGACATAAGAACTTAGTGCGCCTAATTGGGTACTGTGCAGAAGGTGCTCGCAGGTATTTCTCACATCCAAGTCCTACCCATCTATTTTAAGTTCAACGAAATGAAATTTATCTTGTTCATTTTCATGGGAACTGTTTCTGGCCTTGCAGGATGCTTGTTTATGAATATGTTGACAATGGAAACTTGGAGCAATGGTTACATGGTGATGTAGGTCCTGTTAGTCCTCTGACCTGGGTTATTCGAATGAAGATTGCAATTGGGACAGCAAAAGGGTGCGGTACTCTAGGCTCTAGTTTCATGTCTTAGTTGTCCTCCCAGTGATTGATCAGTAATAGTGGGGCTAATTACTTTTTGCTTTTCATGTCATATTGATTTTAATCAGTCTATCTGATATATCTTCATACGTGAGCACCTACAAAGTTCAGTCAACAGAATTGCCATCAATTTTGTCGTTGCAGAAGTTTAGTGGGGGTAGTTTTAGTTTGTGTCGGTTGTGTTATTTTGTGCTTCCATTCAGATTCACTCTTTCTTGAGGATTGATTTTTTATTCTTCCTCGGCAAAGATTAAAGAATTTTAGTCATTGTGAATAGACAATAACATCAAAGATCAGACTTTAAATTTCCCCCCTTCTTTTTCTTAATCTTTCCCATTGAAAAATTCTTCTACTCTTTTTGTACCTGAACTTTTATGTTTCCCATCTCTGATGCAGGCTAGCCTATTTACATGAAGGTTTAGAACCTAAAGTTGTTCACCGGGATGTAAAATCCAGTAACATACTTCTCGATAGAAAATGGAACCCCAAGGTCTCAGATTTTGGATTGGCCAAGCTCTTGGGTTCTGAAGCAAGCTATGTGACTACACGTGTCATGGGGACATTTGGGTGTGTATCTTTTCAAAATTGTATTTGAATATTTGTAATGAGTTGGTCGAATTTAAATTTGGATAACATTTCTTTATCTTTACTCTACACTGACACTCATTTTATCACCATTTGCTCCAGATATGTATCTCCTGATTATGCAAGCACGGGTATGCTTAACGAGGGGAGTGATGTATACAGTTTTGGAATTCTTCTTATGGAGATGATTACTGGAAGGAGTCCTATTGATTACTCCAGACCAGCTGGAGAGGTGAAAACATGTTTCCCCTTGTAAGCATCTGTATTGAAAACTGAATCTCCGTCGTAACACCCTTTAATTGGTTTGTCAGATGAACTTGGTTGATTGGTTCAAAGGAATGGTAGCAAGCCGTCGTGCAGAAGAGCTTGTAGATCCCCTCATTGAAGTGCAGCCTGCTCCAAGGGCTTTGAAACGAACATTGCTGGTCTGCCTCCGGTGTATAGATTTGGATTCCTGTAAGAGACCAAAAATGGGGCAAATTGTTCATATGCTTGAGGCAGACGACTTTCCTTTTCGTACTGTAAGTCCTCCCATGCTTACTATTTCATGCCATCATTTTCATCAAAACTGTTTGATGTGTAAGCTTTACCTAATTCCATGGTGTGATGTCCAACTAATGTTACTTGTAATTGAATTCGCATCGTCTGTGTTGCTTACATAAGCAATACAGCATATTCTACAGATTAGATTTTGCATAGCCTTGTAGTTGGCAAATAAACCATCAAGATTCTAAAAATTTAGAAAAGCATATTTTTGGACTAAATACAAGACAGAGTCACAGAAAGGATGCGTTTTAGATTGGCTAAGCTTTGTAATTTCAGTAACATGGTAACTCTTTCCTCTTCAACAAGAAAGTACACAAATTCCTTCTTTTATTTCCTTTCATCTGCTTCAAGCTGCTATTTGGTCTGTGCAGGAACTTCGAGCAGTTCGAGAGAATGATCCTCCACCTTCCACTGATTCTATCTCTGACAAAATTCCACATCCAACCAAGCTTGCTGGTAGTGGTGCTGATGTAGAGAGATCAAGGCGAAGATGATTGTTCACCATCTGAAACCTAGTAGTTGCTGAATTCAGATTATTTTGCAGTATAATTTTCCACAAATATACGAAGAAGTAATTACATGTCTTCGATGTGCATATATCATGTTTACGCCTCCCACCTTCTTGGTTGTCTTTCTTTGCTGATATATTGCAGCAAGTAATTAAGTGAGCTTTGTAAATATTGACATGTTGACAAGTAATTTGCAACCTGCTTGATATGAATGACATCGTGGAATGTTGGATGAAGGCTAGTTGAGCTTAAAAGTCAGTATATATTTCACCCCTTTTAGATGCCTTCAGATTCAACTTTCTCAGTTGTATTAATATCCTTAATGCAGCCATTAATCTTCGATTTGCTTGGGCTTGAAGATAATTTTGACTCCAAGTATCTGGGGATCTTGAACTTCAAAATTCAACTGGTCACCAAGTATCCGGTGGTGCCATGTTTTAGAAGCGACAAAATGCTAGGTATCCGGTGGTGCCATGTTTTAGAAGGGACAAAATGCTAATGCTTCAAAATTCAACTGGTCACCAACCTCATTGCCAAAGACCGTGCTAGGGGATGAAACCATCTGTCACCATCATCATGGTAGCGATTCTGTTTTTTCCATCCTTTTATGGGACTCGCGGTGTAGCAGTTACTGTTGCCGAGTCCTATCCAGCAGCAATTACCCACTTCTGCTCCAGAGACCGTGCGTCGGTGAGTGATGCGTGCACGGGAGGCGCTGGATCGGTGTAGCGGTGGTATTTAAATTTGAACCAGGCCATATAAATGCATGGAATCGCTATATACAAATTAAATTATCCGATCATCATTTATTCTATTGTAATGTATCATTAGCCAAGCTAGCAAATATATATGATTTCTTTAGCTTTGATACTTCTAGATGTAATAGTTTATCTCTCCGTTTTTTTAGTTCATTATTCGACTTAATCGACTTTCAGACTTGGGCTGCACAGTGAAAATGACAGTGTCTCGCCTCGTTCCATAAATCCAACTCCATCTTTTCCTGGTTTAAATTCGAAACCTAACTATCCCCCTCTTACGTAAGAGAGGTATCCCTTGTTCTACCAAACATATTGATGTGGCGGAATTTTTGGGATATATCACCATTAATAAACTCTTGTCCCTCCCACATGGTCAGCATTGAGAGTATCCCCTCTCGAGACACGAAGGAAATCAATGGTTCTCTGAAGTGGAGTATGAGTGGAGGAACCTATTCTAGCAAAGCAACAATGATGATGTTTTTATTCATGTCCTGCGTCTAACGCGTATCAAAACTCTCCTTTTATGATAGCTTTTATTTTTTTATTCGTTATAAAATTATATTTCATTTAAAAAGTATTATATTTATTATTTTTTAATATATTGATGCGTTAATGTCAATGAAAAAATTTAAAAAAATTATTTTAATATATTTTTTAAAAATATCATTAACCACAACAACAAACACACAAAAATTATAAAAGGTGCTTAATTAATGAATCTATTCACTTCATTGATTTGTACTAATTATTTTTATTAAATTTTTCTCTAAAATTAACTGTTGAACAGATTAAATAATTGTAATAAAAAATTATAAGAAAGTTCAGAATTAATTTCAATTATGCTGAATGCTCTTCAAATAATTTGGGCAATGAGGGTTAATCGGGGGCTATCAATCACACGAATCTCCTATCCTTGACCCACACTCCCGTCTCCCCCGCTTTAATTAACCACGACTTCATCACCGAATTTAAAATATAACACTGGTTTTCACGTACATTTGTATTTAATCTTCTGCAACAAATAGTGAAGTCGTCATAATTCACAAGTAGCCACCTAGCAGTTGTTCGTTCTCACGACGTAAAATCAGCCAAGTTTCACTCTGAAACTAACACGTGTCACTATGAAAAACCCGCCAGAAACTCCAAAATTACCATCGCCACCTTCTTCTTTTCTTTCCTTTTTGTGCCTTTCGGTGCCTAATTACGGAAAAGGAAACAATAGAGAGAGAACATTCTCTCATTGATTACACGCATAAAGCATCCACAAGCTTCCCCGCCAGATCTACTATCTGAAGCAAAACTACACCGTTTTGCGGAGAGAAACCTTATCGGGTTTTTAGAGAGAGAAAGAGAGGGATTGGGAGGGGGCGATGGAGGAGAAACTGATAGAGAGGCTAGAATCAGCGGTGGCGCGATTGGAAGCGCTGTCTTTGAGGAGTGGAGGTTTGGCTTTGAGTGGCGGAGATGATTCCGCGGCGACGGATCCGTCGATTGTGGCGTTTGATGATTTCATTGGGACATTCTTTGTTAGGGTTTCGAGTGCCGCGGAAAAGATTGGAGGGCAAGTTTTAGAAGTCACGAGGATTCTAGAACAAGCTCTTAATGTACAAAAGGAACTTCTCATCAAAATCAAGCAAACTCGGGTACTGATTTATTTATTATGTTTTGGAGGTTTTAGTTTTAACTTAAGAAGTTGGCGCCATTAAAATGTATGTGGTTTTTTTGGCTTTAATGATAGAAGGACAATATTGAGTTTGAAGTGATTATGTAGCTTGAATTTGATCGTGATTCGTTGTATTAGATAGCTCGTGAAGTGAAAGAATTATAGTTTGATTTAGGTGGTTTTGGCTGATTTGAGTTTTTTTAACCGTCTCTAGAGGGATTTGTTAATATTTTGCTGGGATGGTTTAATCATATATAGATTTTGTAGTTTTAACTGTTTGCATGATCCGGTACATTTTGATTTGTTATGGATGGGCGTTGAGTGAAGTCTGATTTAGTCTCATAATAAAATGTAGTTTGACAAATCGGTTTTATTTAGTTCCCCGTAAATATTTTCTTTCGAATGAAAGATTTGATGAGAATGGCCTTCTCCCCTTGTAATTAGAACTTGAAATGATACGAGAAAGCATGGATATTTCGGTTGGTAAGAAATTATTTGAGAAATCACTGGTAATTTTAGATTTGTGCAAAGTGTCTTCTCTGAAATAGTGTTTCGTTGACAAACTCTAACTTAGAATGGCTATTGTTGCATGATAATGTGCTAGAATATTGAATAAGAAAAGTATATCATAATTAGGGAGACAAGATCCTTATGTGATTGTACTTCTTTAGAGGTGTGACATGGACATAGATTTCTGTATGTTATCATTGTTCTATGTTGGTTAATGTAGTTGATGATGTAAGCATTGAAAGAGAACTTGAAGAGGGAATAAAAAAAACGGGTTACTATAGAAGTAGTGAAGGGTACAAAAGATTGGATAGGGGAGGGTTGTCTACTTTTGATTTCGTTGGCAGTATCATTTCCACTGTAGAAATTGAAATTTGGTGATGTTGAATGACTTGTTCTATTTGTGCAGAAACCTGATCTTGCAGGATTGGCTGAATTTCTCAAGCCATTGAATGAAGTGATCATGAAAGCAAATGCGATGACAGAGGGAAGGAGATCTGATTTCTTTAACCACTTGAAGGCAGCTGCTGATAGTCTCACAGTTTTAGTTTGGATTGCTTACACTGGAAAGGATTGTGGTAAGGGCATTTTGTAGTTACTTCTACATTCTAGTAGCATGTAGTTCTTTATCCCTTCTTTTTTTTTTCCTGATACTGCTTTTTTCTTATTTGAGGTATGAGCATGCCTATTGCGCATGTGGAAGAAAGTTGGCAAATGGCTGAGTTTTACAGTAACAAGGTACTTTATGATTTGCTGGATCCTTGCATCTCACTATAGGGAACTGCAACAAAGTAGAGATGCTCTTCATTACTGTTAGCTGTAGGAAGAAAACAGAACTGGTAGCTTGAAGAGGATGTTTATGGAGCAGAATTAGCCCCCAAACCTGCATTGTTTTTTCTCTTTATTTTATTTTGACTATGCCACATGACTTTTATCCAAGTCATTCATCTGTAGACCCTTGCATTCTTATTTTGGTGTTTGATATCTGCATTGAACTGCTCTGTACCCACATTATCTAATTGCACATGAAAACAAGTTATTTAGTGAGCGAGGAAACTACATTGATTTTTGCAAACTTTTTGCGCTGTAAAATTCAGATTCTTGTACAGTACAAAAGCAAAGACCCAAACCATGTTGAATGGGCCAAGGCCTTGAAGGATCTATATTTACCAGGTTTGAGGGACTATGTTAAGAGTCATTATCCCCTGGGCCCAGTTTGGAGCACTACTGGCAAAGCAACGGCCTCTGCTCCATCAAAAGCTCCTGCACCTCCACCTCCTCCACCAGCTTCTCTCTTCAGTTCTGAATCTTCTCAGCCTTCATCATCAAAGCCAAAAGAAGGGATGGCTGCTGTTTTCCAAGAAATTAGTTCTGGGAAGTCTGTGACTACAGGTAGTCTTTTTCTTCACCTTCTAAAAAAAAGGTCCTCAGCAAAGGATATCGTAGTTCATCGATTTTGGTTTCTTTCTTCCCAGGTCTTAAAAAGGTCACAGATGATATGAAGACAAAGAACCGTGCTGATAGAACTGGTGTTGTTGCTGTTACTGAAAAAGGAGGCCGCGCTAGTGCACCTTCTTTCTCCAAGGCAGGGCCTCCAAAGCTAGAGCTTCAAATGGGTCGTAAGTGAGTGTCTATCATTTTCAAAATGATTTGATTTTAAATTAAAGCATCAGGCTAGCATGGGGTGTGATTCATATATTATCTCTTTGGTTGCATCTTCTTGCAGGTGGGTCGTCGAGAATCAAATTGGAAAAAAGAATTTAGTAATTGATGACTGTGATGCAAAACAGTCTGTATATGTTTTTGGATGCAAAGATTCAGTTTTGCAGATTCAAGGTAAAGTTTTAATCTGTGAGAATGTATAAATGCACGCCATCCATTTACAAATATTACTCAATGTTATTTTCCTGTTTAGAAAGCCACAAGCAGCTTATTTTGGCTCTCACTATTTGCAGGCAAAGTTAACAATATAACAATTGACAAATGCACCAAGATGGGGGTTGTATTCACGGTTAGTATGAGAAAGTCTGAAAGAAACATGCAAATATGGTTTTCTGCTCCGTGGTACCATTACACCTTTTGAGTTGAATGTTTGTTTTATTGGATAAACAGGATGTGGTGGCTGCTTGTGAGATTGTGAATTGCACTGGTGTTGAGGTGCAATGCCAGGTATGTTATTTCAAATTATGTTTGGCTTTGTCATTACTGTTTTGGTAATTGGACATGTATAGTTATTGATGCTTAGTTTATGGAATACAAGCATGATCTAAAGTTACATCTACCAAATTTGTTCCCTGCTCTAGGGTTCTGCCCCAACAATTTCAGTGGACAACACGGGAGGCTGTCAATTATACTTAAGCAAGGATTCCTTGGGGGCATCTATTACTACTGCTAAATCTAGTGAGATCAACGTATTGGTACCTGGTGCAGAGCCTGGTGGTGATTTGGTATGTTTCCAACTTTTAGATTTGTTCCTTCTATGTTTGACTACAAAGATTTTGTTCGTCGCTGTTGTGTATGTTGCTTTTCTTGTCTTTCTCTTTGGGTTGGGTGGAGGTCGTAATGCTCAAATCCTTCTCTCTCTTAATAGCCAGCTCAAATCACAATCAAATCCCTTTTGTTGTACTTTTGAAGATTTTTGCTTTGTAATTTCCTTAGAAATGGCTTACCATGTCTTCATTTGTAGGCGGAGCATGCTTTGCCACAGCAGTTCATTCATGCATTCAAGGATGGCCAGTTTGAAACCACTCCCGTCTCCCACTCTGGAGGGTAATGGGTCGAGTTCCTGTTGCCGATGCTGGTTTCTACTTTTCTATTTTATTTATTTAATTTCTTGGATGGCTAGGGGTCGCTTCAATGCATTTTTTTTCCCCTTTGATTCGATTTGATGTCAATACATGATTGTGACACATGATAGAGTGTCTGCTGTTTATGCCCTTCTTTGTTGCTTGGGTATATCACACTTTTGGAATTTTCTGCGTGATTTTTATTTGCAGAGTTTGCCTCTTAGTGCCTGTCGTGTTGCAAAGTTCTTGTAATTGCCGTTGTGTTGTAATGAGAACGAGTTGCTGCATCATTTTGCGTTGTCAAAGCCTGTTTTTTTTTTTTTTTTCCTTTTCATAATTCTATCCCTTATGTATCTTCTGCTGATAAACTGAGGCCGTCGCCATCCTGAAAATGGTCATTGAATTCAGAAAGTTAAAACAGCCTACTGAGACATAAACACGTTGATTGCATGTAATAGATGTTGCCCAGCAAGAGCTGTTAAATTCAATCCTGGTTTATCTTTTAGCCTGGGCCTTTTAGCTTTATTAAGCAGTTGATCCGACAACCAACTCCGGGAGGTAGAAGCTGAGGTGTATTCGGTTAGTACCATTTTTTTATTTTTTTGAAAAAGAAAATGGTTTTGAGATTATCAATGAATTGATAACAGTGGGATTCGAATTTGAGACAACCTGGGTTTGAAGAGTATCATTGAGCTACGATGGTCTCGATGCTGGTATTGCAGTTTTATCTCCATATTAGTTCATTGTAAGTTAGAAATAGGGATGGCAGTTTTACTCAATCCATTCCATGATTTTATGTGGTTTGTCAATCAACCAGGTAAAATAATCCTTATGGTTTGACCAGAGTCGGATACGGAAGGATGTGATTTTTTATTCTTCAATTTAATGTATAAATTTTATTCTTATTGTATGATATTGTTTTGTGTATATATTTGAAATTTAGACTATTTTATTTTATGATTAATGTATGAGGGTGCTTATATTTTATTTTTGTAAAATTTATTAAAAATAAATAAATCCAGTGGATCATTCGCCTAGCAGAGAAAGTCTTTCATCTGATCATATCCAACCAGATCGGAGGTGGGTGATGGATACAAGAGGAGCAAAATTCAGCTTTAACCCCATCCTAATGGTCTCTAGTAAATTTGACTCGGGAGGGTCAATTAGCTAGTGCCTTTGCACTAGCTGGTGTTGCAAATTCAATTATTTTGGTGAGACCCATTTGAACGTTACTTTTTGAAAGGCAGGGTGACGTAAAAATCAACTTTCTACACTGGGAAGGTTGTGGTAGCTGAGGTCGGCCGAAGATGGCTACCTTTTTCCATGTTTAGTTCTTCACTGGAGTACAAGTCATGTAGGATTGTTTAAATATTTTAAAAATTAAGAATACATCCATCTTGATTATATGTTCGTTGACGATAACTTTGTTTCTTCTTGTGGAAAAACTCAATCTAAATGGGCTGTAGCTTTTTTACGTGGGATTTATATATAAAAAAAAATTGAAAAATATGTAAAATTTGCTTTTAATGGTGGACTTTTGTGTATAAAATAAGTTGTATATATAAAAAAATACAACACTCAACCATATTATATTTTCAAACACACTAAGAGATCGTTTTGTTTCTATGGTCCAACATACTTTTCATAAAATTTGAATTTTATTATTATTTTATTATTATTTTTAAATTATTTTGCTGATATTAAAAATAAAAATAATAAAATATTATTTTAATATATTTTTAAATAAAAAATACTGTTAACACAATATTAAATACTATCCAAATATCTAGCCTGTGAACACTGTATATATATCCCCACGCGACTAGTGACCGTTGTTTTCAGCTCGGTACTAGACTAGACTTGTGCCTATCATCGTTTTCAGCTCGGAATACGGTTCTCACGCTAACCTGATGACGAAGACTTGTATTTTTAACCACAGATTAAACGTATGAATGAAGAAACATTAAAACATTGGAATGATTTAGAAAAGACGTTCCGGTGGCAATTGCCAATCAGCATCCGAAATTTAAAGTAGAATTTTAGTACTTGAAGTCATGTGAATTATTCTACGAAACTATCAAACACACACAAGAAGATATTTTAATTTTAAGAAATTTCAAATTCATGTATTGATTTCCCGAGCTTTTTTTGAAATTAGCATCGCAGCAATTGTTTTTTAAAATATCATGAATAAAAACCTTTTTGTAAAAATAATAAAATTTATTGTTATTTATATAGACGAGACATGTGTAACTTTTAAATCAATTTTTATAAATTTAAAAATTACACGTGTATCACGTGTAATATTTAGATTGAAATGACAATGTTATTTTTATAAATTTAAAAGTTGCACTTGTTATATATATTATTTTTAATAAATTGTGTTATTTTTATAAATAAATTTTTTACACGTATTTTGTAAAAGAAAATTTGTCCACGATAGTATTTTTTCTTTAAAAAAAAAACTATGTATGTTTCACTCATTTCTTGCCGACGGGAACTTGGATTTTCAGACTCTTTGAGCCGACCCGTTTTTTAGATCCCATGTTGCCTCTTCAAACTGAGTCACTAACTCAAGCTATGAGGTAATAAAAAAAACCAAAAGACAGGGTCCCATTCCACGAGGTCATCCAGCTACCTTTAGTTGAATTCCACACACAGCAGAATCGAAACAGCTACACTCATATATAAAAAAAAAAAGTTGCAAACTTTTTAACCGTTAAGCTCCATTCTTCTCCACTTCACTCGCCTTCCCCTCCATTTCTTTGTCCCTTCCTTTCCCATCCCTTGAGAATAATTGATATCCCCACGACCACACATACAATACCAAAAATGGCGTTTTCAATCCTCATCCTTCTCTATCTCCTTCAATCTTTCAACTTCGCTAGTGAGTTCAAATTTGATTTTTTTGGCCTTAAAAGACATAAAATTAAGAGGTTCACAGCTTGATTTTGGTTTTTGTTACAGGTTCACAGTCTTTTATTGGGATCAATTATGGTCAAGTGGCTGATAACTTACCCCCACCATCAGCCACAGCGAAGCTCCTACAATCTACGGGTGTACAGAAAGTTAGGCTCTATGGTGCTGATCCAGCAATTATTAAAGCACTGGCAGATACTGGAATTGGGATAGTTATTGGTGCTGCTAATGGAGACATCCCTGCTTTAGCTTCAGATCCCAATTTTGCGACTCAGTGGGTTAACTCGAATGTTTTAGCTTACCCTTCTAGCAAGATCATTCTCATCACAGTTGGTAACGAGGTAATGCGATATGAACACTTCTACGATTTTTAATTGCTGATTTTCTTACACACTGTGAATGTAATTATCAGAATTGTATAGTCCTGACATTATATTTCAAGTGGGCTAAGTTATGGAGGGTGTTGATTTTGACAGGTATTGTTATCGAACGATCAAAACCTGATCTCTCAGCTTTTACCAGCGATGCAAAATATGCAAAAAGCACTTAGCTCTGCCTCCCTCGGCGGCAAGGTCAAGGTCTCCACGGTGCATTCCATGGCCATACTGTCTCAGTCCGACCCGCCTTCTTCGGGTTTGTTTAGCCCGGCTTATCAAGACACTATGAAAGGGTTATTGCAGTTCCAAAAGGACAATGGTTCACCCATTGCCGTTAATCCGTACCCCTTTTTTGCTTACCAGAGCGACCCAAGACCGGAGACTCTGGCTTTTTGCTTGTTTCAACCCAACTCGGGACGAGTTGACTCGGGTAATGGGATGAAGTACATGAACATGTTTGATGCTCAGGTAAGCACATTCAGGTTCTTACTGATTACTTTGAACAGTTGCTGACATGCTGGTGTGATTCAATCTTGGCCGTGCGTGCCTTACACGTAGTGGCTAAGCACAAATGTAGTTAATATTGTGTTGATTTTTTAAAGTATAATAATAATAACTTGAAGAAAAAAAAACAACTTTATGGAAAACACTTTACGAGCATGTTTCCATACTAGCTTCAGAAGATACCTGAAAATGTAATAATAGTTTTTTTTTAATATTTTTTTATTTTTAAATTTTTTAAAATAATATTTTTTTATTTTTAAAAAATTATTTTTTATATTAATATATCAAAACACTTCAAAAATATAAAAAACTTTGAAACACAATACTAAAAGAAGGGTCATGACGGATCAATGGATGGTTGGTCCAGACGAGGCTGTCGCAATAGTATAGTGATCAACAGACCTCGATGATTAATTCGTAATCAGTTGGGCGTTGTAGAGGCCCAGTGAGTAAATGACACATTGACATGTGAGATTGTGA
>Ga0307515_10014105_pt1 | contig 14859 bp, 10 predicted proteins | sample 17_EM_MG_FD_194513 | JGI IMG/M metagenome (GOLD analysis project Ga0307515, IMG submission 194513) | Populus trichocarpa ectomycorrhiza microbial communities from riparian zone in the Pacific Northwest, United States - 17_EM | ecosystem: Host-associated > Plants > Roots > Unclassified | place... | reverse complement strand
ATACTTATTTCAATAAAGGAGATTTTGACAAATCTAAATCTGATTTAGTTGATTTAGTAGCTAAATATCCTCGTAGTAGTTATGTTCCTCGTGCTTTAGTTACTATCGGATTGGTACAATACAATCAAGACCAAGATGATGCAGCTTTAGAATCATTTAAAAAAGTGATTAGAGATTACGCAAGTTCTGTTGAAGCTAAGCAAGCACTAGAATCAATCAAAAATATTTATGTTGATAGAGGAGATGCAAATGGCTTTATTGCTTATGCTGCTACCACTCCACTTGGAAATTACTCGATGAGCGAGCAAGATAATATCGTTTTCCAGGCTGCAAACAACAGATATTTAAAAGGTGATGCACAAGGAGCTTATGAAGCGGTAAATGCATATTTTGATAAATTCCCAAAAGCGATACACGACAAGGAAGCCAAATTTATTAGAGCAGAATCTTTAGTAAAATTAGGTCGCTCTGCAGAGGCAATACCAGATTATGATTACATCCTTAACGATTGGACAAGTGATTACACCGAACGTTCGTTAATGAGTGTTTCCAAAGTTTTAATGGACGAAAAGAAATATAATGAAGCTATCGTTTACTTAAAAAGATTAGAGACAACTGCAGATTATAAAGTTCATTATACTTATGCTATCAACAATTTATTAAAAGCTTACAATGCTTTGGGAATGGCAGATGACATGATGAAATATGCAGATTTAATCAAGAATTCTGATAAAGCTTCTGAAGAAGAGAAAAATAGTTCAGATTTATTTATTGGTAAAGCTTATTTAGTAAAAGCAGATACCGTTCAAGCAATTAAGTCATTCAATAACGTAATAGCTAAAACAAAAACGTTGGCAGCAGCCGAAGCAAAGTATAACATTGCAGCTATTCAATATGCCAAAGGTGATTATAAAAATTCTCAAAAAACTTGTTTCGACTTGATAAACAATATGCCATCTTATGATTATTGGGTAGCGAAATCGTTCATTTTATTATCAGACAATTACTTAGCGCTTAAGGATAAATTACAAGCTAAAAGTACATTATTAAGTATTATAGACAATTACGAAGGTAAGGACGATATCGTGCCAACTGCAAAAGAGAAATTAGCTAAAATTAACTAGACATTGAAGATGAGACTACATAAAACGATATATACTACTTTATTTTTACTAACCGCAGGTTCATTTGCAGTAAAGGCACAAGACGTTAAACCACCAGAGAAAACTGTTACTGAAGAAATTGAGGTAATTAGACCTTATAAACCTGTCTTGGCCGAAGCTGTAAAACTAAGAAGAAGCCCAGATTTAAATAACGTAGCTACTTACAAAGCTAAATTTAACTACATTTTAACCGACAGAAAATTAGAGTTAAACTCTGATATTCAAAAATTGCAAGCACAAAAATTAGCTGATGAACGTGCTGCAGAATTGATTAACAATTACGTTAAAGGTGGTGTTGGCTCTTTAGGAACCTTACTTGCCGAAGCTTATGTTGGTACTGGAAAAGATGAAGCTTTACAAGCTGGCGTATTTTTTAGACATTTTAGCCAAGAAGGTAAGCTGAATAAGCAAAATGAAAACACACAACAATTAAGTGCATTTGGACGCAGCATTGGAGAAAAAACTACACTTAATGGCCGCATCAACTTTGAAAGACACGGATTATATTTTTATGGTATTGATGAAGCAAATCCAACTTTAAACCCAGATCCAGAGAAACAGGCTATCAATTTCTTTGAGTTAGAGGGAGAAGCCATCAATAAATTTACTAACGATGAGAATGCTTTAAGTTATGCTGCAAAGGTTAATGCCTATTTATTAAATGATAAATTTTCTGCCAAGGAAAACGCCATTACCTTAACAGGATATTTAAACAAAAGGATTAGCAAATTTAATTTAGGTCTTGCAGCTGCTGCTGAATTAGGTAGTACAAAAGATGTAAATACAAGTGTTTCAAATAATTTATTACGATTAAATCCTTACATCAAACTACAAGCAAATGGCGTAAAAATTACAGCTGGAATTAACTTCGTTCAAGAATTTGGCGAGTTTTCTAGCACAAGGATTTTCCCTGCCGTAACTGCCGACTTTACTTTAATTCCAGATTTTCTTCAAATTTTTGGAGAAGTTAAAGGTGATGTTAATCGCAATAGCTTAAAAAACTTTACTGATGAAAATCCATTCTTAAATGGAAATATCGCCATACAAAACACCGTAGAAAAAATGAGCATTAGCGGTGGTATTAAAGGTACGGGTGGTCCAGGTTTTGGTTACAAAGCTAGATTTTACAGCAAAAGGATTACTGACATGCCATTATTCGTAAACAACTTTACCAACTTTAATAAATTCGATGTAATTTATGATTTCGGTACAATGAAGTTATTAGGCTTAGAAGGAGAAATCTCTGTTCAGGTAAGTGATAACTTAAGATGGACTGGCAAAATAAATATGGAGGATTATAAACCTGCAGCAGAGCAAGAAAGTTATTACAAACCACAATTGCGCATCGGTTCAAACTTCTCTTATACTTATAATAAAAAGCTAAGTTTTAGTGCAAATGTTGCAATTCAAGACGATAGTAAAGCAAAAGTCTACATTGCAGACCCACAAACTTTAGGCATTTACCCCCCTATTCCAGATGTAACCAAAGAAACATTAGTAACTGTAAAAGGCTTTGTAGATTTAGGTATCGGGGCAGATTATAAAATCAATAACAAGTTTTCTGCTTTTGCAAGGGCAACCAATTTGCTTAATACCAATTACAGTAAATACTTGTATTATCGCACAAACGGATTCAGTATTTTTGGTGGATTAAGCTACTCATTTTAGGTCTTAAGCAATTAAATATTGGTTGATACCAAATTATAATTTATTTTTACCAGAATGGATATATTATTATACCTAACAGAGCTATTACAAACTCGCAAAACCGTTGGAATTGTGGGTTTGGGCACACTGTATAAGAAAAAATCGCCTGGTAAATATGATGTAGAGAAACATGCATTTGTACCTCCTATTTATACCATAGCCTTTACAACGGAGATAAAAGAGCAAGAAGAGTTAGCCAACTTTATCAGTAGTAAAAGAAATATAACTACAGACTCGTCTAATTATTATATCGGCGAGTTCGCAGAGCGGATTCAAAATCAACTTGCAGAAAACCAAGAAGCAGATTTAGAACCTATCGGGAAATTAAAATTAGTTAATGATGAAATTATTTTTGTTGCCGAGCAAGAAAGTAGTTTTGGATTCGAATTTTATGGCTTACCTACATTAACTGAAATTACACCAGAAGAGGAAAATACTCCAAGTGAAATTGCAATTCCGGAAACTGTTGAAACTGAATATTTAGAAAAAATTGAAGAAGAAAACAAGTTAGAAGAAGAAAATCCTGGCCAAGAAACTACTGAAGAAAATGTATTGCTTAATGATGAGCAAGAAACTTTTGAGGAAATTACCGAAGTAGAAAATAAGTTAGAAGAAGAAAATACTAGCCAAGAAAATACTGTCGAAGTAGAAGAAAATGTATTGCTTAACGATGAGCAAGAAACTTTTGAGGAAATTGCTGAAGTAGAAAACAAGATAGCCGAAGAAAATCCTGGTCAAGAAACTACTGATGAAGTAGAAGAAAATGTATTGCTTAACGGTGAGCAAGAAACTTTTGAGGAAATTGCTGAAGTAGAAAACAAGATAGCGGAAGAAAATACTGATGAAGTAGAAGAAAATGTATTGCTTAACGATGAGCAAGACACTTTTGAGGAAATTACCGAAGTAGAAAATCGTACTACTGAAAAATTAGAAAACACTTTCATCCAACCCCAAGTAAGTAAAACCGTAGAGGATGAGGAGAAGGAAGAGATTGAACTATTTTTTAATCCTAAGGCAGAAGTAGATATTGAAGAGGAAGAGCCTAAAAAAGGGTTGCCATTTTTGATTAAAGTTTTAATCATCTTGTTAATCATTATCGCTGCAGGTGCCATTACTTATTTTATTAACCCACCTTTCTTTAATAAATACCTTAAAAACTTTGAAGGTAAACCAGAAAAAAACATACCAGTAGCTCCAGTTGATTCGTTAAAGAAGAAGGCAGATTCATTGTTAGCAGATAGTTTGGCTAGAACGAATGCTATGGTAAACTTAGCAACAGATACACCTGCTGTAGATAGCAGTAAAGTAACTGTTTATGAGGTTCTGGTTAGTGCAGTTGACAAAGATAAAAAAGCAAATAAAATCATAGCAAATCTTGCTAAGAATGGAGTAAAAGCTAAAAAAATTAAACTTTCTAAAACGATGATAAACATTAGCGCTGGTTCATTTTTAGTAGAATCAGATGCTAAATTGCGTAGAGATAGTTTAATAAAATTATTAAAAGACAAAGGAATTTATATACAACCCGTTTTACCAAAAACACACAAAAACTAAATATGATTACATTGTTAATGGCGGCTGGAGACACAGCAAAAAATGTTTTAGATACCGCAAATAAGGTTGCAACAACTGCAGCACCAACTCAACCAGATTTACATTTTATAGATTTATTATTTAAAGGTGGGTGGGTAATGCTCCCATTAGCCTTATTGGCATTTTTAGGCTTAGTTATTTTTATCGAACGTTATTTAACTATCCGTAAATCATCAAAAGATGAGTCGAACTTAATGTTTCAAATTAAGCAGAACATACATGATGGAAGGTTAGATAGTGCTATTGCTTTATGTAAAAACACAAAATCGCCTTTGGCTAGAATGTTAGAAAAAGGCTTAAAAAGAATTGGCAGACCCATTAAAGATATTGAAGGTGCAATTGAAAACACTGGAAAACTAGAAGTTTCTAAGTTAGAAAAGAATATAGGCATTTTAGGGATTATCGCTGGTATTGCGCCAATGCTTGGTTTCGTAGGTACAATTATTGGTGTAATTACGATTTTCCACGATGTATCTATTAAGGGAGAAATTGAAATCGGAACTATTTCTGGTGGTTTATACACTAAAATGATTACTTCGGCAACTGGCTTAATTATTGGTATAGTAGCTTATGTTTTATATCACATTTTAAATATGATGGTCGAGAAAATCATCCTTAAAATGGAAACAGATGCAATTGAGTTTATAGACTTATTAGAAGAACCAGGTAAATAATGAATTTACGCAAAAGAAAAAAAGGTGCCGTAGAGGTACATACCTCTGCGCTGAACGACATTATGTTTTTCCTACTTTTGTTTTTTCTATTGGCTTCTGCTGTAGTAAATCCGAGAGTGGTTAAATTATTATTGCCTAAATCTGATAGTGGGCAACAATCTACTGCTAAAAAAGCGGTTACAGTTAGCATAGACGAAAACTTAAACTATTTCGTTGATAAAAAACCTACTAACTTAGAACAGTTACAACCTGTTATTGAGGCTTACCAAAAAGTAGCTCCAGATTTAACCATAATTTTATACGTTGCTAAAAGTGTTCCAGCAGAAAACATTATGAAAGCTTATGATGTTGCCAATAAATTAAAACTAAAACTCGTTTTAGCAGTAGACCCTAAAAAATAATGACAAGCACCGGCGAAGAAAATAATTATCCAAAAGCAATTGCAATTTCTGCAGTTTTGATGGGCTTATTTATTGCCCTTAGCTTTATTTGGGTTATTGGTGCATTTCAACCAGAAGAACCAGTTGGAATGGGTGGTATGGTTGTAAATTATGGTACTTCAGAAACTGGAATGGGCAGTGATTATACAAGTATCGAAGATCCTTCGATGGACCCAAATGCTAACAATAAACTACCAGATAAAGTTACACCAGAACAAAAAGTTACCCCTACAACGTCATCTCAGGTTGATGCAAAAGATGTAATTACACAAAATTCTGAAGATGCTGTTGCTATCAATACAAAAGCAACTAAAAGTACCAATGCACCAACTAGTGCAACAGAGAGTAAGCCTGCTCAGCCAACCATTAATCCGAATGCACTTTATAAGGGTAATAAAAACAATGGAAAAGGCCAAGGTGATGGAACAGGAAATACACCTGGAAATCAGGGTGAACCAGATGGAGACCCAAATGCGACCAATTATGGTCCAGGTGGTTCTGGCAATGGAAATACAGCTATTCCTTTAAGTAAATTTAGTAACGTTAAAACCATCAACGATAATACTCAAAAGACAGGTAGAATTGCAGTAAAAGTTCGCGTAAATAGAGATGGTAAAGTAATTTCTGCACAAGCGGGAGTAAAGGGAACACAGTTTGTTGATTTAAATCTGTTTCGCTTGTGTGAAGATGCTATTATGGGGGCAAATATGGAAAATATGGTAGCAGGATATGAGAACAGGTCTTTTGTCGTAATTTTCAACTTTAAAGTAAAGTGATTTACTTTAATGGCACTCTTAAATATCATCAAATATCCTTTCCAAAAATTTGAAAGGCCACTTATATTTTCTTTCATTTCATATCCCATATTTTTTCTAGGAGAACTTTCAGGTATTGGGCTATTGATATTAATAGGAGGATTGCTGGCTATGTTAAGTTCTGCCATCCTCATTATTTCCATGTTTGTTTTATTATTTAAAAAAGAGTTTGTCAAAAGTTTCTACACACTCCTATTTATTTTAATCATCATCAGTATATTTGGCACTTTAGCACAATAAACATCCTTTACCAAATTGTATCCTTATTTAGGGCATAATAATGACTTACCAACAAACCTTAGATTTTCTTTACAGCAAATTGCCAATGTTTACCCGAGTTGGAGCAGTTGCATTAAAAAAAGATTTGCACAACACCATTGCAATGTGTGCAGCTTTAGATAATCCACAAAATAAGTTTAAAAGCATTCACATTGCAGGTACAAACGGGAAAGGTTCAACATCTCACATGTTAGCTGCTGTTTTACAAAAAGCAGGTTATAAAACTGGTTTATATACCTCTCCACACTTAAAAGATTTTAGAGAAAGAATCCGTATCAACGGAAAAATGGTTTCTAAATCATTTGTGAAAGATTTTGTAAAAAATCAAACTGAAATTATTCAAGAAATAGAGCCATCATTTTTTGAAGTAACAGTTGCAATGGCATTTGATTATTTTGCGAAGGAAAAAGTTGATATAGCTGTTATAGAAGTTGGCTTAGGTGGCAGATTAGATTCAACAAATATCATTACACCAGAACTCTCTGTTATTACAAATATCAGCTTAGATCATACCAATATTTTAGGAAATACACTGCCTGAAATCGCTTTTGAAAAAGCAGGAATAATTAAAAAGAATATTCCAGTTGTTATTGGAGAAAGACAACCTGAAACCGAAAATGTATTTATACAGAAGGCAGCTCAAGAAAATTCGCCAATTACTTTTGCAGAAGACAATTTACATTTGGAAAATTTGCATCAAAAAAATCCCTTATTATTAATAGATATTTATCAAGGTAAAGATTTACTCTATAAAAATTTAGCACTTGATTTAACAGGCACTTATCAAAGCAAGAACATCATAACAGTCATCCAATCTATCCTTAAATTAAAGGGACTAGGGTTTAACATTGCTGATAAAGCAGTTTATTCTTCACTAAACAAAGTAAAAAAACTGACTGGTTTGCAAGGCAGGTGGCAAACATTAAGTACAAATCCATTAATAATTTGCGATACCGGACATAATAAGGCAGGTATTACAGAAGTAATTCAAAATATCAATAATACTAATTTCGAAAACCTACATTTCGTTATCGGAATGGTAAAGGATAAAGATATAGATGGCGTTTTAGCAATTCTTCCAAAAAATGCAACCTATTATTTCTGCGAACCAGACTTAGAAAGAGCGCTACCAGCAAAAGATTTATCAGAAAAAGCAGCTCATTTTACGTTAAAAGGGGAAATATTTATCAATGTTAAATCAGCTTTAGAAGCAGCAAAAACCAAGGCAAAAAATAACGATTTAATTTTTGTTGGCGGAAGCACTTTTGTGGTAGCAGAAATATTATAAGAAATTCACTTTTGCTTCATAATCAATTACTATTTTTACGACATTAAACACACATAATGAAATTCAAGTACTTTCTTTTTTTTATTTTATTTATAACCTGCTTTAATGCAACTGCGCAACAAAAAGCTAAAGCAGTAACCACTTCAAAAACCTATCCTCTCAATGTAGAAAGACCCAAACTTGTGGTAGGTTTGGTTATCGACCAAATGAGATGGGATTATCTGTACAGATATTATTCTAGATATAGCAATGGTGGATTTAAACGCTTAATAAATGATGGCTTCTCAGTAGAAAACACCTTTATTCCATATACTCCAACTTATACAGCTTGCGGACATACTTCAATTTATACTGGATCTGTTCCTGCAATTAATGGCATTATTGGCAATAACTGGTACGACCCAGAATTAGGAAGAGATGTTTATTGTGCGGAAGACAAAAGTGTTAAAACAGTTGGTAGTTCGTCAAGAGCGGGCGAAATGTCGCCAAAAAACATGCTTGTTACCACTATTACAGACGAACTTAGATTGGCAACAAATTTCAAAAGCAAAGTAATAGGTGTTTCTATAAAAGACCGTGGTTCAATTTTACCAGCGGGACACTCAGCAAATGCTGCTTATTGGCTTGATGGCGCGAACTTTATTTCTAGTACTTATTACATGCAATCACTACCAACTTGGGTAACAGATTACAATAGCAAAAAAGAAGCAAATAGATATTTTGCAAAAAACTGGAATACACTCTATCCTATTGAAACATACACCCAAAGTACTGCCGATAACAAACCCTATGAAGGTAAATTTAGAGGAGAAGAAACTCCTACTTTCCCTCATCAGTTAACAGGGTTTATCGACAAGAATTTCGAAATGATCAAAAGTACGCCTTATGGAAACACCATAACTTTTGATTTTTCAAAATTGGTTATTCAAAATGAGAAAATGGGTCAATCAGGTAATACTGATTTCTTAGCAATCAGCTGTTCATCTACGGATTATGTTGGTCATCAATTTGGTCCAAACTCAATTGAAGCAGAAGACACTTATTTACGTTTAGATAAAGATTTAGAAGATTTCTTTAATTATTTAGATAAAACAATTGGCAAAGGAAACTATTTATTGTTTTTATCTGCAGACCACGCGGTTGCTCATGTGCCAAACTTTATGAAAGAAAATAAATTGCCATCTGGTACAGTAAGTAATTCAGCCTTGCGTAAAGGATTGGATACGCTCATGAATACAAAATTCAACCTTGCAAAATCTGTAATTACGGTAACAAACAATCAAGTATATTTCGACCATAGCGTTATCGAAGATAAAAAAGTAGACTTCGCCTTAGTTAAAAAAGCTGCAGTCGACTATCTAAGAAAGCAAAATGGCATTGCAGACGCAGTCGATTTAGAAATTTTAAATAATTCCACAATTCCAGAAGAAATAAGAAAAAGAATTACAAACGGTTACAATGCTCGTCGCAGTGGCGATGTTTATTTCATTTCTAAGCCTAACTGGTTTGATGGCGGAGCTACTGGCACAACTCACGGCTCCTGGTATCCTTATGATTCTCACATCCCTTTATTATTTATGGGTTGGAAAGTGAAACCAGGAAAAACCAATCAAACTTATTACATGACTGATATCGCAGCTACTTTAGCGGCAATGCTGCATATTCAAATGCCAAGTGGCAGTGTTGGTTCGCCAATTACTGAGATTACACATCAATAAATATTTCTTTTTTTGAAAAGCAAAAGCAGGGCAACTATTTATGTTAGTCCTGCTTTCGTTTATAGTCCTCATTCCGCTTCGCTACATTGTGGGCTAATCACTCAATCAGGTTTATCAACAAAAAAACAGTGCAAGAAACTACTGTTGCAATTAGCAAAACAGCTTGTATCTATTAAGCTATAAATATTGCCAATCCTTAGTTTTTGTTACCTTTGTACACCAAATACAAAACCTAAATGGAACAAGTTCAAGTCTACAGGCCCAAAAATAAAATTCGTTTTGTTACAGCAGCAGCATTATTCGATGGCCATGATGCTACCATAAATATCATGCGTAGAATCCTTCAATCTTCTGGTGCCGAAGTAATACATTTAGGTCATAATCGCTCGGTAGAAGAAGTTGTAAACTGTGCCATTCAAGAAGATGTGCAAGGTATTGCCATGACATCTTACCAAGGTGGTCATATAGAATATTTTAAATACATGTACGATTTGCTTCAAGAAAGAGGTGCAAACCACATCAAGATTTTTGGAGGTGGTGGTGGTGTTATACTTCCTTCAGAAATTGAAGAGTTACAAGCTTATGGCATTACAAAGATTTATTCTCCTGATGATGGTCGTAAAATGGGCTTACAAGGAATGATAAATAACATGTTAGAGCAAACAGATTTTATCACCACTGAAAAAATAACAACAGAGTTAGAGAACATTCCAAATAAAGAAGTTAAAAGTATAGCCTCAGCAATTACAGTTGCAGAAAATGACCCAGAAGGTGCCCAGCAATTTGTTAATGAACTTAAAAAGCTAACACTTAAAAATCAAGCTCCAGTTTTAGGTATTACAGGAACTGGGGGTTCTGGTAAATCTTCATTAGTTGATGAGTTAGTTAGGCGTTTTTTAATTGAAGTAAAAGATAAAACCTTAGCCATTATATCAGTCGATCCATCCAAAAGAAAAACAGGTGGGGCTCTATTAGGCGATAGAATTAGAATGAATGCCATAAATAACCCAAGGGTTTATATGCGTTCATTAGCAACTCGCCAAGCTAACTTAGCTCTTTCTAAAAATGTTCAAGAAAGTATAGATATCTGCAAAGCAGCAGGATACGATTTAATCATTGTTGAGACTTCCGGAATCGGGCAATCTGATACGGAAATTACAGAACACTGTGATGTTTCTCTTTATGTGATGACACCAGAGTTTGGTGCTGCAACTCAATTAGAAAAAATCGATATGCTTGATTTTGCTGACCTTGTAGCCATCAATAAATTTGATAAACGTGGTGCGCTAGATGCTTTACGTGATGTAAGAAAACAATATAAGCGCAATCACAATCTTTTTGATGCCAAAGATGAAGAAATTCCAGTTTTTGGAACAATGGCATCACAATTCAACGATCCTGGGATGAATAATCTCTTTGTTTCATTACTTAATGAAATCAAAGAAAAAACAGGTGTTGATTTTAAATCAGCAATGCTGACTACTGTCAATCAATCAGAGAAAATTTATATTATTCCACCTGATAGAATTAGGTATTTATCGGAAATTGCTGAAGCTAGTGAAACCTATAACGAATGGGTAGATAAGCAATGTAAAATAGCTAGAAAACTCTATCAAATACAAGGTGTGATGGAATTTTCAGCTGATTTTGAAAATATAGGAGATGGTTTGAAAGATGCTTACACCTTTATTGAAGAGCAACTAGATGGAGAATGCAAGCGTTTATTACGCCAATGGCCAACAACTAAAGCAAAATATAAAGAAGAGTTTTTTGTTTATAAAGTACGTGATAAAGAAATCAAACAACCATTATATTACGAATCACTTTCAAAACTTCAAATCCCAAAAATCTCACTACCAAGATATGAAGATTGGGGAGATATCCTACGTTGGTTATTAACTGAAAATGTTCCTGGAGAATTTCCTTATGCTGCTGGGGTATTTCCACTTAAACGTGAAGGTGAAGACCCTACGAGAATGTTCGCAGGTGAAGGTGGGCCAGAAAGAACCAATAAACGTTTCCACTATGTGTCTTTAGGCCAACCAGCACATCGTTTATCTACCGCTTTTGATTCTGTAACCTTATATGGCGAAGACCCTCATATTCGTCCAGATATTTATGGTAAAATAGGAAACTCAGGAGTTAGCATTGCAACCTTAGATGATGCAAAAAAACTTTATTCGGGTTTCGACTTATGTGCGCCATCAACCTCTGTTTCAATGACAATAAATGGGCCTGCACCAATGTTATTAGGCTTTTTTATGAATGCTGCTATTGACCAGCAGTGCGAAAAGTACATTATTGAGAATGGGCTACAAGAAGAGATTGAAAGCAAAGTAAAAGACCTTTATCAGAAAAAGGGAATTGAACACCCATTTTATCAAGGAGATTTGCCACAAGGTAATAATGGCTTAGGCTTAATGTTATTGGGGGTAACTGGTGATGAAGTTTTACCTCAAGTGGTTTATGCTAAAATTAGAGCGTATGCAATAAGTGCTGTTCGTGGTACAGTGCAAGCTGATATTTTGAAAGAAGACCAAGCACAAAACACTTGTATTTTCTCAACTGAATTCGCCTTAAGAATGATGGGTGATATTCAGAAGTATTTTATAGATGAAAAAGTAAGGAATTTCTATTCAGTATCAATTTCTGGTTATCATATAGCTGAAGCTGGTGCAAATCCAATTTCTCAATTAGCTTTTACCCTTAGTAATGGTTTTACTTTTGTAGAGTATTACTTAAGCAGAGGAATGAATATCGATGATTTCGCACCAAATCTATCTTTTTTCTTCAGCAATGGTATCGATCCAGAATATTCAGTTATAGGTCGTGTAGCTCGTAGAATTTGGGCAAAAGCAATCAAAAATAAATACAAAGGGAATGACCGTTCTCAAAAGTTAAAATATCATATTCAAACTTCAGGACGATCATTACATGCTCAAGAAATTGACTTTAATGATATAAGAACTACACTACAAGCATTGTATGCGATTTACGATAATTGTAATTCATTGCACACAAATGCATATGATGAAGCCATTACTACACCAACCGAAGAATCTGTTCGCAGGGCAATGGCTATTCAATTAATCATCAATAGGGAGTTAGGTTTAGCCAAAAATGAAAATCCTTTACAAGGAGCATTTATTATTGAAGATTTAACAGATTTAGTTGAAGAGGCTGTATTACTCGAATTTAAACGAATTAATGACCGTGGAGGCGTTTTAGGAGCTATGGAAACCATGTATCAACGTGGCAAAATACAAGAAGAAAGCTTGTACTATGAAACATTAAAGCACAATGGAGAGTTTCCAATAGTTGGGGTAAATACTTTCCTTAATAAAAATGGTTCACCAACAATTGTTCCTGGAGAGGTAATAAGAGCTACTGAAGAAGAAAAACAATATCAAATTAAGGCATTAAAAGCTTTTCAAGAAAGAAACGAGGAAAAAACTGAACAAGCTTTATTAAAACTTCAAAAAACGGCAATTGCTGGAGATAATATTTTCGAGGAGCTAATGGAAGTCTGCAAAATTTGTTCTCTCGGGCAAATTAGCAAAGCGCTTTATGAAGTTGGTGGACAGTATAGAAGGAATATGTAATTTATAAACGATGAGAATCAAACAGCTATTTTATATCTTTTGTATACTCATTCCTATCAAAGCATTTGCTTTAGAAGAACCAAAATCTAGTTATATTATTGTTTTGGGAGTAGCTCAAGATGGTGGTTATCCCCATATGGGATGCCAAAAAGATTGCTGCACTAAAGCTTGGCAAAACCCTCTCTTACAAAGGAATGTTGTTTCTCTTGCACTGGTAGACCCTATAAATAAAAAATGGTATTTATTCGAAGCAACTCCTAATATAAAAAAGCAGTTACAAAATTTCAGGAAACAAACCCAACAAAAATATCCCTATTTACCAGAGGGAATTTTTATAACCCATGCTCATATTGGTCATTATACTGGTTTGATGGAATTTGGCAGGGAAGTAATGTCTACTAAGAACTTAAAAGTTTATACACTTCCTAAATTGAAAAGTTACTTAGAACAAAATGGTCCTTGGAGCCAGTTAGTAAAATTACAAAACATTAATCTAATTGAATTATCAGTAAATAATACCTTAACTATTGATAATAATAGCATATCTACATTTACTGTTCCTCATAGAGATGAGTATTCTGAAACTGCTGGCTTTAAAATTACAACCGAAACTAAGAAATACTTATTTATACCGGACATAGACAAATGGAATAAGTGGGGCAAGAATATTATAGATGAAGTTAAAAATGTAGATATAGCATTTCTAGATGCCACATTTTACTCCAATACCGAATTAGCTAATAGACCTATTGGAGAAGTACCACATCCATTTGTAATAGAAACCCAAAACCTATTAGAAAAAGAAAGTAAGGCTACGAAACAAAAAATAAACTTTATACACTTTAACCATACAAACCCCTTGCTTTGGGATCTACTAACTCAGAAAAAAGTAACAGGAAATGGTTTTAATATAGCTAAACAAGGGCAGGTTTTTCATTAAACAAAAAAGCCTAAACTCGAATTGAGCTTAGGCTTTATATCTTTTAGAATGATTAATTCTAAGAGTGAATCCAACTAAATTTATAATCCATTGTTGGATTTTTCATTCTCTCTGCTACACGCAATAAACGATCTGGAAGATTCATTACATAATCTCTTGCTTTTTCACCAGCTTCATTTAATTCTTGCAAACTATCAATTTTCCACTCTTCAATAAGCGATTGCATAATTTCAACATAATCAACCGCTGTATAAACTCCTAAGCGCTGTGCAGCATCAGTAAAATGACCAAAGGTCTGCCCAATTTTCATTCCCATTTCACGTAAAAAGTGAGCTGGCATAACGATTTTCTTACGCATCATGTCTTCAAAGGCAATCATGGCTTCACTCGGATCTACTTCGAATATTTTAGACATAAAGTCTTTATACGCCTTTGCGTGACGAGCTTCATCAGATGCAATTACACCGCACATTTTAGAAAGTAAAGTATCTCCATCTTTCTTAGCTAAAGAAGCTACCCTTCTATGTGAGATATTAGTCGCTAATTCCTGGAAACTTGTATATACAAAATTACGATAAGGATCATGACCTGTACCAATATCAAAACCGTCAGCAATTAAATACTGCGTAGAGATTTCCAT
>Ga0307515_10014102_pt1 | contig 14859 bp, 19 predicted proteins | sample 17_EM_MG_FD_194513 | JGI IMG/M metagenome (GOLD analysis project Ga0307515, IMG submission 194513) | Populus trichocarpa ectomycorrhiza microbial communities from riparian zone in the Pacific Northwest, United States - 17_EM | ecosystem: Host-associated > Plants > Roots > Unclassified | place... | reverse complement strand
CCCTCCCCAACCCAAAAAAAAAAAAAAAAAAAAAAAAAAAAAAAAAAAAAAAAAAAGGTGGAAGGAAGCAGAGGCAGGGGTGGTGTGGAAGTGGAGATTACACATGGGCAGTGAGGTGGAGGCTATGTGAATGTGGTGGTATGGGAGTGGAGGTGAAGAGGGAATAGCAGAGCATGCAGGGTGGAGGCGGGTCTACACCATTGGGGCAAGTCTAGTAGCAAGCGGAGAATGATACAAACATGAGAAAATACAGGGCACAACCAGGAAGCATCAGAAAGAGTCTGTAATATGAGACACAAGTCATGGGAAGCAGGAAAGGGAGCAAGGGGATTGGAAGGGGAGCAGGAGCAAGTGCAGGATTGGCAGAGGGATATCGGAGTGACCGGAGGGAGTGGAGATCACCGGAATAAGGTGGAAAAGGGGAAAAAAGGGCAATATTATCACAGAGTGCCTTCTTCATTGCTCTGGCTGCCTGATTTGCTTCTTGCTTTGCCTTCTTCATTTTGGTGGCATTCTCGATCTCCTTTACCACATCAATGAAGACAGGATCTGTTGCAATAGTTGTCAGTGTGGTGAGAGAGCCCTGCCTGTTGGTATGCTGCTCCTTCTGGTAAATCTGCCCCTGTAACTGACTGATTACCATCCCATCCAGCCTGATCTGTATCTGTATCTGTTGTGCCTTGAGTACATCAACCAGGTTGTGTGAGTGGTTGAGTAGTGATTTGGTGTAAGCCCATAGTTCATCAGGTGAAAGTGCTGCCAAATCCGGTTTGGCAGAGGCATTTGTGGAATTGCTGGGTATGGAAGATGGATGTAGAGCCGTATCAGGAGGTGTGTCGAAAATATCAAAGCAATCGGCTGAGGTTATGGGTTGATCTGAGACCAGCCAGTGTGCATGTGTACCAGCCAGTAGGTCTCTGGCACTTGTTGCTGGCACAGAACCACTGGAAGTAGTCGTAGAGTGGTCCAGATGATGAGATAGGTCCAGCACTGGCATTGGTGAGGGGGTTATGGAAGGAGGAGGGGTTGAAAGCAGGGGGAGAGGTGGGGCAGGTGCATCAAGCTTGAGGGCATCTGAGAGTGCAACTTTGAGTCGCTTGATTGGGCTTGACTCATTGACATTGAGTGGGGCGCTCTGAGTGGTTGCCTTGCTTGGAGCCACCATTGCAGGTGTGATTGCATTGGGGTTGAAGGGGTGAAGACCAACCAGTTCAAAGGCCCTTTTGATGTTCTCAGGTGTGAATGTCAGATTAAATGGCTTCTCAATTGCAACAAGGAAATCTGCCTTGCTGAGGATGCCAGCTCCTTCTCAAGCCCTTTCCTGAAGGACATTGGCATAGGCATCCTTGAATTGTTTGAAGCCAAGAACATCCATAGCTGACAGGGATAATAATGAGCAATGATCGAAGGCAAATGATAGAGATACCCACTCTGCAATCGATGTGTGGTGTGGGCTGGTAGGCATAGCACAACAATGCGATGTGCCTGAGCATATTCAAGGAGCTCTGAGGTGAAATGGGATGCATGGCCATCTACTACAAGTAGACGGACACGCCCATTTGCAATCGGAGATGTCTGTGGGTCAAACACCATTTGCATCCATTCACAGCCAATCACCTTGCTGGTGTAGCCCTTGTTGGACATGCGAAGCCTATATCTAATCAGTAAGTAGAATCGAACTGAATAAGGCACTCACGCAGCCTTTAATGGATTGCCTTGACCAGTCCAGAGGGTGTTCATCCGGACCCCCTGAAAGATGACTGTTGGGGGTGGGCAGGCACCAGCAGCAGAGATCAGAGGGATGATAGTGGCATATTCTCGTGTTCCATTTCGTATGGAGTGCTGTTGTCGCTTCCCTGTTTGCCCAATCACCCTCTTCTTGGTAGTATGATTGAACTGGAGGCCAGTTTCATCCATTGACCATAAGCAATCGGGGTCGATCTTGTGCTCTGTGAGGACTTTGTGGACCTTTGAGAAGTAATCTGAAACAGTAGCAGGGTTGAGGGCCCTTGCACGGACATTATCAAGGGAAGTAGTCCAGTATCTCTTGAGCTGGTCATTGTGGCGCTCCAGCCAGCGATCGACCCAATTGATACCAACAGAGAAGGTCGGATCTCCCTTCTTTGCCCTTAGAAGGGCATTGACACACTCCCTGAGGTACCTTTTTGTATCAGGGAAGCCATGCTCAGCAATCTCCTTGAGAAACCCAATAAGAACCTGATCCTCCTCAGGTGTAAACCATGCCATATCATCATTGGCTTCCTTACGAGTCCTCCTGCTTGCAATACGCTGGTGTAGTGTCTCCCTGGAGACCCCAAACTTGTTTGCACAGGCACAGAATGAAACTGGGTGGCCAGCCTCAAGGTGCTCAGTATAGGACTTCACAGTGAGAAGCATAGGATCCTGAACATCTTCTTTAGCTGTTGTAGCTATTTGCTTGGAGATCGGCATTGTGTGGGGGGCTCTATGTAATTTACACTTTACTCCTCAAACTTAATATAGATTGCACTGCTGCCTTGTGAAAACAGATCGGACAACCACATAATAATTATCACATATGTATATAACATACATGCATATGGTGAGCACAGCAAATCTGCAGGATCTTGACTGTTTGCTGCACTGGGTGGCAAAGGGCCTTAGATATTGGCTCTGCACAGGCTTTCGGGTGCACTCCACTGGCCACATGAGGCCGATCCACTCCTATTTTGGACCACTAACTCTACTGGTATTATACAATATACTATATACAGGATAGCCTCCATTGACGCCCGCAAGTGCCAATGGCACGCAGGGTGGTGTGGCACATTGCCTGGTGAAGTACTGTATATGGTGCACTGCTCAGTGGGAGGAACCTCATGGTTATTCCCCCACTGAGCGGTGACCGGTATTTATCAGAACCAATGGCAGCGGACGATTTAGCATGAGAGAGACAATCGAGTTCGGCTGTTTCGCGTACAGTGTGCAGCCAAAGATCACGGTCTTGGTCGAAAATGGCGTAAGGCGGGAAGTGAAACCATTGATTGCCGTAGTACGGTTTTCCCGGGCTTCTTTTAGTGCTAGAATACTGGACGCTAATTCGGGGACTTGATAGCATGTAAAGGCCTTTGCCCCGCCGCTCTTTGAGCAGTCCGTTGGGACACTTTTGACACTGTTCGTCGGAACTTGGACAAGGTAGATATCCTATAGCATGGTTAGAGAGTCTGGTAAAAGGTCGTTTGGAGAGGCTACCTTCTGCCCAAGATTGAAACGCCAAAACGACAGCTTCAAGCTAGGAGAATCTCAGTATCGTCTGAGCACGTCTACATAGAGCAACTCACTTAAGTTTCTCAACGACCTCCCTCAACTCACTCTCTAACTCGCTCTCAATCTTGCTGACCTCTTTCTCAATGGAGTCGAACGCTTCGTCCATTCCCGACTGGGAACTAGTTTGGTCGCATCACCATCGGTGAGCTCAACGAACTGGGCGTATATTTTCTCGATAGCTTCTGCCAATGGCGGACTCTCACGCAAGTGGCCGAAGATCGTTTTGTGGTCCTGTCGAGCAGCGTAGTCAGCCAGGTCGGAGACGGCCTCATCTATTCTCTTGAATGCCTATGTGCGTCGGGTGAATTATGTCCCATCGACGGTCAGGCAAGGGGGTAGCGTGCTTCGATGACCCTGAGGAAGTCCCTTGTCTTGCAGTCGCCAGCATGAATGCGAGAGATGACGCGTTCAAGATCTGGAAGGCCCGTCGTCATCTTACCAAATCTGAAATCATACTCCCTGTCCTGTATGAGTTCCTCGACGGCGTCGAGACTAAGGGAACATGAGACGGTCCCCTGAAATCCCTTGTCTATAGACGTACCGATCGTTGATAGCCCTGATATCACGCGGCGGGTTGTAAAGTCAGATACGGACTGTGTGCACCATGAGTTGCTATGCCGTCGAATACAAGTGCCGCAATGCGCACCAAGAGGTGTAATACACTGTCCAAGCGGCTGATTAGCGTCCCTTCTTCCGTCCCATTACTGTTGAGGGTTATCTAAAACCAACAGTCAGCTGTACCGCTGCTTTTCTCTGATCCAACCAAAGCAACCAAAGAACTCACTTCGATATGGGTCAACGTCTGCCTCTACGAGACTGTGAAATGCCTCGGGTAGATCGGCGACAGCGGTCTCGTCATTCTCCTTTGGCGGGTGCAACTTCTTCAATTCCTCCAGAGTCCCTTCGTAGTCGTAACCTTCTACGGTCCGGAGACACGCCCAGATACACCTTCCTGGAAGAAGAGTCTTGAGCAAGCGGGTTGTTGCGTTGGAGAGGTTTCCCTTTGATTGGTATGAGTTCCAGTCGAAGTCTAGGCTGATGACGTGGACCAACCTTGGTATAGACCAGCTCCTTTGGCCGCAACTGGTGGAGAATAGGTTCGAGTTTGGTACGACATACATCACCCACGAATGCGCTGAGGTTGAACTCCGCCGTCGAGCTGTCAAAAATGGCCAGCCCGAACGCGTTCTCACCTTGCTCCTGCACAGAGTCATTAAGTTCAATTTGGTTATGATTTTTGAGTCACATACCCGAATGGAAATACAGTGACCGGCTTCCTCATCCACCGGAAGTCACCATTCACTAGCGTGCCGTTCGTGAAGACCCTGTCAAGCACACGTCGTACGAACCCCTTTTCGGCCGTCTTCGTCCCCTTTTCCTTCGAAGCGGCGACACGCATCTCGGCCCCAACGCAGTTCCGACTTGCTCGACTTTGCCGACTTTGTACCCTTTGGCTAGAAATTTGCTCGCCCAGAAGCTAAAGGAGGATTCAGGTGCACCAACCATGCACATTTTGACACGCGAAGTCGGTTTGAGGTCGAAATTTGGTGTCCATAGAGCTAAAGGGCAAATTAGGATTGTGTGCGGCGATTGAGACAGTAGAATGGCCTGACCTTGTAAAACTTCCTGGAAAGGATGTGAGCGATATGAGAGACGAGACGCGTTGCATGTATGACTCACCCTTTCTGGAAGAAGAGGATCTACGTGCACGGAATCAGTCACCAAGGAGCGGTTTATTGGCGTGTGTGAGCGTACAGTATCATAATGGGTTTTTTAATTTCCCAGAACTGATACGATGTCAAAACAAATGGAGAGCAAATGGGAGGAGTCGACACAGACCTGATCCTCGAAGGGCGTAAATGTCTTCCAAGTGTCCTTGGGAATATATAGAGTACGTGGGTCATACCCCTCTCCACCGGGTCTGATGCCATCGTTCTGTAAAAACATAAGCAAAATAGATAAGCAGTTAGCGATCGCCCACGTCTTGGATGTTTTGCAAGAATGAGTAGGGTTGTTCCCCATCCTTCTTCTCATCTTTCTTTGTTTGCACACGTCGCTCGGCAGCAGTGAGGAGCCCGATACTCGTTAAGGATGAGACTACACGAGTTTCAGGGAGCGTAGACCGTTTGGCAGGCTGCAAACGAATGAGACGACAGTCGACGATAGAGGGTCGGACAGAATACATTTGCACCACCTCAGCCTTTGAGCTTGAACTGCTCGATAATTTCTTCGTCATCCTCGTCCATAACAGAGGACTGAGAAGAGATCAGTATAAAACCATTCAGAAGAATATTTCACGTACTCGGCGTGATATCGATTTGGTTGAATGTGAGTTGGCGTCTGACTGGAGTCCAATGATGTCTGGTTCGCTATCTTCGCTTGAGGGCATGATGAAGTCGTTGTCGTCAGTGGGCTTTCTACGCTTTGCTGGACGAGGTTTATCTGAACACATGGGTCAGAGAATGTTCTGATTAGGAATGGGTGATCGTGGACCTGTATTCTTGCCTTTCTTGTCACGAGTCGGGAAGGAAGCTGAGTTTGCAGCGGACTTCTTCTTGAAAGCGGGACTATTTTCGGCTTCAGCTCCACTATCGATAACAAGCTTGCGCTTAAGCTTTGAAGGTAGGGTGTTCTTCGTAGTGATAGACGACACGGTCACCGCCCGAGACCTCGACCCACCGGTAGCCACAGGCGTCTGCACACCCTCCTTATTCGGCTCTGCAGCCTTGGAATCCACTTGTGGGTTTTCGGTGAACCTCGGAGCTATCGGCGCAGGCTCTTTCGGCTCGCTTTGGGGCACGCCCGTTGGAGATGAAGACGAAGAGGTAGAAGACAGCTTAATGGGACCTTGGCCAGATCCGAAAAACGAGAATAGCGTCTTTTGCTTCGCGCTAGGGGTTTCTTTGGGCTTCCCCATGGTACGCGAGAAGAAGAACGCAGGACCAAGATGTTTTCAAACTCCGAAGGGACGCGTCGCGTCTCAAAAAAGCTCAAAGTATTGAGAGAGAAAACAAAGTCTGCTCTTCTACGTCAAATATTATAATAAAACTCCAATCCAGCCCCTCTGTTTCTCATTTAGAATCACTCTTCGAGTAAACCAAGGCAGTTGGAGCCTTCGATACAGCAAATTGAGATAAAACGCTCATCGAGACCTTGGTCCCCTCTGAGGGCGTTCGTCAGTTTTCAACGTGCCACCCCGACGCAGGGTCTGTAATAGAGCATATCCATCTATTGGGCAGGTGTCTCCACCTCTGCGCACTCAATTTCGTGAGAATACGAAGGTCCGCCTCGACGTCCTGTGAATAAATGGAATGGTCGAACAGCAGGGTTACGCGCGTCAAACGTCACGATCCGTCCAAGGCGACTTACGTCCCTAGGTCAGTGGCCATGAAAATCCACGTACCGCAATAGAGTTGCTGTATTACTGTGTCTGCCGATCCTTCTCTGTCACCGCTTACCTGCGGCCATCACCACGATAGCTCTCATCTTGCTATCCCTTATACAGCGACCATTCCGCACGATGCTGAATACCATATATAGAGCAAGCCCCTCCGTTGTAAATTCGTACTGATTCCTGATGAACTTAGGAACATAGATACTTTGTGATCCTCCATCGGGACGGCAAATGGAGTTTGTTCTCTCGGTCAGCATCACAGAAGATATCAACTTCTCAACTAAAGATGCCCCTGTGTCATCTGGAGCTTAGAAGATTTCGCCTCTGCACCTAATATTCGGACGTTAGTTTTTTAAGCTTCACTGCAACTCCTGGGGTTAGCCTGAGCAAGTTGCTACTGAACAGGTTAATGTTCCAATAGTTGTCAGTTTGTGGTACAGGAAGCAAGGACCAGGAGCTGCCGAATGCGGAGGTTCCTGCAGATCCTGGTCTTGCTGGACGCTTTCCCTACCATTCAGTATCACTTGGAAATCCCGCCGATCGTTCAGTCTTCCTTCGAAATTCCCTAGGATTCCATTAGTTGTGAATATTGGCTTTCTCAAACAAGCGGATGCACGCACCTCACAAGTGGTCACATCCACGTGCTCCTCGACACTACCTCAATATTGGGGATTAATGGCTCTTTTATAAACTTATCAAGCCCTAATTTCTCATAACGAAGTTTCGCTTCGACGAACTAATCGAGATGGGGAGTACATTGTCTTGCCACCGTGTCGGAATATTGTTGTTCTCATCATAGTAGGTACGGTCTGTGTTTAATTACGGTTCCTTAATATCGGTTATGTACAGGGTTGTAGACCCGCTTCCGCGCATTCTGATACTAGTTTCATGTTGTAGCTCGGCTGTTATCACCATATAAGTAGTCCTATCGTAGAAGTAGATAGAATAACGAAGTAAGGGAGTTTCATTTCCATCACACCATTCTCGAGCACCACTGAAATTCTGCCATAAGTGTCAAGGTCCACCTTTCAGCCATTTCGCTGCATTGAAGAGCTGCCGAGGGCAGCTCGAGGTCGCTCGTACGATTCAAGACACGGATGCGCGAGGGAGGGGAATCACAGCCAGACAAATAGGGGAATGGTGTGTATTCGACTCATCAAAAAGACAATGTCAAATCCTAGCTTACATTGTTGGATTTGGTTCTGCATTAGGTTCTGCGTCGCAACACCACTTGTCGGATCGGAGGAACAGTCGGTCTCTCTGGTTAGTCGGTCTCCCTGGTTATCGCACTCTCAGTTTCGGTTTCCTTAGCTATCTCGAGACTCGGCCCCACTTGCTTTAACACATGCATCGGCCCCTTGCTTTTGATTCCGATCCCCCATCTGAGCAGTACGTTTCTCATTTCATTCTTATATTCTTAATACGTTTGTCTAATCATCTGTAGTCCTATTACACAGGTAATTAATATTATAGCGTTTGTCTTATCTCGCTGAGCATCCTATTACACAGCCGTCTGTCTAAAATACATGGAACTGATATGGTTTGAAAGGAGAAATAGGTTCCCGTCAGGCAATCCAGCTTGTTCTTCCCACCTATACTCAAGAGTAGGTGTGTGAAGTCCGGAAAAGATTTCGATATATATACCGAACATGGCGGCACAGTCTCCTGCATGAGACCCCGGACGTGTACGTGTACATCCACCATTTCGATATAGGGTTGTAAAGACGTATGTCCCCAGTCTGATTGATAAGTACAGTCAATTAATTTCGAATGGTACAAACCAGCTCGCTCATCGCCCCCATCCACAGCTTGCTCGTCGAGTTGAAGCAGTTGTCCAATCGTTGGAACGGCCTTAGGATCGAATTATCCTACTTCACTGGGATTTACCGGAACACAAATACGACCTATACGTACGGGTCCCATCAGAAACAAGATAAGGCTCGTAAGACTCGATATACCGGTTGCGGGGTGTACGCAGAACGGAGCTTTCAACAAGTGGTTGCGATGCTTAGGTACTTCTGCGTCGATACGAGGATAAATGTATTGTAGAATGATATCCTCCATCGCCTCCACTAGTGGGACCTGCCCATATTAATTGTCACGTCAGCGTTACCTTCTACTGAGGAATGAACAACCTGACACGTCTGGAGTCTTCTTTTGGAATACTTTTAATCTGGAATTTAAAATCCTCCCATTTGGATGCTGAATCGGACCCTTAATTGCTGCTCCACTGTTTGCGAAGGTTCTCTGCGACCTCCTTATCGGGTAGAAGTTCCAGAAAGGTAGTCCATCCTTGTTCAACGGCAATGCGATCTTGATCTTCGAGTATTAAGCCCGCAAAATATCTCTCGCCGAGTGCAATCAACGAGTTCTTCAGACTGGGATGTAAACTCTTCGTCATATCCTTTTCTCTCGGGTGCCCACGAGCGTTGACGAAATTACACTTATCAAGAACCCGGCCCTCCCTTCTAAGTATGCCAGCTTCGGACAATCGCCCCAGCTCCCTGTGACGAGTCGGTAATTGACTCAATCTAGGTGACCGACACCTATCTCGGACCACTTCTTCAGAGTCAGATATGTACTACCAATAGCTTGTGTCATCAATGTAAATATGCCATGAGGAATGTCGGCTTGTCCAGCTTCAAGCCACCGATCCACCAAAGATTCCAATGGCATACTCCTTCCGGCATCCTGATCAAATTGCTTCGGAGGCTGACTCACTCCCCCCTATTAACCATCACACATTGATTCTTCTTCCATTCCGACGTCCCGCCTCTATCCAACCCCAATTTGACTTCATCATCTCTCCCGATGGTCCGTAAATAGACATTGTCATACTCTATCTGATCTGTGCCCTGCCTTGTTCTAACATGGGTTCCATTGACATGAGTTCCAGTGGCCCGGTCAGTCTCAGGACTTACACCCACCACCCAACTCACAATTTCATCACTCCAGGATATGCTTAGCACTGATTTTGGTGTACAGTACTCCAATTCTGAGCATTTGACATGCACTCAGTCCGCAAGATCCGAAACAAGACCACCTCAAACTGATGCCAGGTTGGTGTGCCTCATCTTCCGCCCTGATATATCCTGCTCTAAGGTAATAAATGCAGTGGCCAGGCTTGAACAGTGGTCACTGTGGCCAGAATTTCCGAACCTACCATACACTGCATCGATGACGTTCAATATCCGTGTCTGTAACTCAATGTGACACCAGTAGTCAATGAAACGATCCCCTAGTACACATAATACCGTCTTCTTCTAGGCAACGACAAACGCCTCGAGTCCGAAATTGAACAAAAGGGACACGAGTTCGTGGTTGCATGGTTAACCTCAAACTGTGCTCTATTTCACTCAAGGGACACCCTAATGGCAACAAGGTAGTGATATGCATTGAACTGCATTGAACATGGACAAAAACTGGAGTTATGGCAGGTACTCGGACGTATCCGGAACAAAACTTGAGATTCTTCGGATAATAAATGGACACGGCCAGCACGGGTGATGCTAGAAATCCCGATAGTAGGTGTCTGAATTACGCGATAACTAACCCAAACAAAGCAGAATGAAACTACCCTCCTATCAGTAATCTACAAACCAAATAGCTGCGTAGCCTGATATACTGACTGAGCACAAGAACGGCCTAGTGAGGAACAAAGCCCTACGCGTCAGTGGAGTTAAAAGGTACTCTCTTAATATGCTCCATAATTTGCATACGATTGACCAAAGTCGTTTCTATCGATAAAGGACAGAGTATGTACTCACATTTGCTGAATAAACTCACGAAGCCACTCACCGACTGTTGCACACCGATCACGGAGATTCGCCGGCGGGCGGTAGAGTAGAGGAGTGGTGAAAGGAAAGTTAGATGCGGACCACCTGTGGAGTCGTGAATGAATTTGCTACACAAGAGTGGGTAGTGGATTGGTTAGCGGGTTTCAGACGGTTCAATAGAGGCGAGTGGAGCAACGGTCACGCACACTCTTAAAGCAACAGCCACAAGGGGAGTTGTGACCTATATTGTAGGAGTAGCTTGCCGCTCTTCCATACTTGGCCATCGGAATCTGCACGGACCATGTTTGAAGAAATGTAGGCGTTCGGCCGCTCTTCCCATGCAGACACTTAGAGTTCCATACTTTCGTAGACTGGAAGCTTATCTATATAGAGGGGTCGTGTGCTTGCTCCCAAAGTTGAATATACATATGGGTGCTGTCCCGGTCATGCCTCAAGTGGGACAAGGGAGCCACATTAATCGGGCCCAGTGTCGGGTCAGGGTGAGACAGACGTACAGATACCCGCATCATTTCTATAGCTAGTGCTGCGGCGCCTTCCTGGTCAGACGCCGACACGGCAAGGTCGTTCAGGAGAGCCAAGGTGAGACTAGGAGAATCGTACTAGATGTGGGCGATCACGAAGACATAACACATTCCCAACCGTGCAATTAGGGCTATTGTAGCGGAGTTTCGTCCGATATCGGGAGAGGCTAGTTAACGCGAATAACAAAAATCGTATACCTTAGTTTCATCCTATGTGCAAACTTGAGGTCGAGATTGAGACCACCACTGAGGCTATGCCAAAAAGTGCCCGAATCAAGCGCTCCTGGATTCCTTGTTCGACCGTCTCCATCATGGGATAGGTGTGGTAGAGTGAGGGAACCGGGTATAAACCCACCAGCCGAATTATAAGAAGCCCGCGACAGGCAGTATCGCCCGATGCCGTCGGGCCGACTCGCGGTGATTACGGGAGGTAAACTGGTCACATACAATCAATAGTCAGAAGACATGCTTGGTGTATCTAGCTGGTCAGAAGACACACGGACCTGGTTGCTGAATGTTCTTGCGGTCCAGGTCCCTGATCGAGTCATCTGATGTGGAGGGGATATATCGGGTTCCATTGAATATATTTCTCAATTGGTGTGGACTGGTATTCACACCTTGCGTAACAGGCAACTCATTGGGAAAATCTCTGATATTCCGCAAGCTGCTTTGGAGCGAGAACGGATATTAACGCGCGGTCTCGGAGGAATGAGCAGAGAACTCAGATGGCATAATGAAACGTGCGCAGCGCTACAGAATCATCTCGCCATTGATGAATGACTCGGAAGAGTGTGTACTGCCACAGTTTCTCTTGCTGATTCTGGAAAGGGTCAGGCCAAGCAGTACCAAGCAAGAGAGGGTCTGCTCTGCCCGAGGACGAATCTCGCGGGCGTAGGGACAGAGGAGCGCCCTGTGGGTGTAAAGCACCGCCAGATTTGGGTATATTTTCCAGTCACGATATATATGTCGAGTCCGATGACAAATAAGCGTGAAACGCTCATTGAGTCGGGCCATCCGCCGACTCAGGAGTCACACCTGGTCTTCACAAGTGGAAATTTTGATATGGACAATCTGCCTCGGTGGGGCGCTGCAATAACTGGATCGAGAAGGGGGCGAAGCGTCCCGGTTCTCTTTTGACAATGCATTGCAAGCGATTTGGAGCGCAGGTGATATCAAGGAGAAGCTAGTCGAAACTCATTGAGGCATTCTCTAACCCGAGTCTCCGCCCAGTCATGCACACCAACCAGAACCCGAGGCGTATTGTTTGATTTTTCCTGGTCTGAGCAACCAGCAGCGAAAGGAGGCGTGGACCTGGGTAAAGCCCAAGGACCGGGTTCTGGGAGGCTTCAAGCAGAAGGGCCACAGTTCGGCGGCCCGAACCAGACAAGGTAACGGAGGGAACCAAAGTGGGGCGCGATCATTACCTGACTCCAACATGACGTCAAAGGCGCCAAATATTGCTGAGGAAAATGGAGTCCCCCAATTTGTTTTAACAATCCCTCAACGTCATTATGATATAATGGGATATCGGGCTAGCTAGGAGGTTCAGTGTAAAAAATGTCTCGTTCAACGAGATCCCACCATCCATCAGTCAAGGTCATAAGATACCACCTGGAAAGCCTCTGGCTTCCACAGTCCACTGCTTTCCCAATCCAATTTGACAATTGATGCCACGGACCAAGCTAAGGGGCACATGTCTAAGTTTCGGAGTTATAGAACGAGTCACGACGCCACTTTCCAGTTTTCATTTTGTCTCTACAGGTATATCACCGATGTCGTCATTTCGTACTTGTCGGTTGCGTCCTCCGCCGCTGCCCAAAGCTGGGATAATTGCTTGGTTGGGCTACAACCAAAAAGCTGCTACGTATGAAATGGGTAAATGTTATCTGAAAGCAGCCCAGCGAGACGGATCTCCAAAGCTCGTGCTCTTGCAGAGTATCAAAGGAATTGGTCATTGAATATAAACGGGCAGCATACACGGTGAGTGGTCCGGTTCGCAATTAGTGGCACAGTAATTCAGTCCTACATATGCTAGGATCGGCTGCTATCTGTTCTTGCTTTCGAAACGATATTATTGAGACGTAGCCAGAGGGAGGGAAACGAACGCGCTCACCTGGTGTGTCACAAGGGTCGGTTGAAAGCACGGGGCCAGGGTTAGTCGAAGCAAGGGGGATTTGTTCCAATGTGAAGGCATATAAAAGATATAACCTCTGGATAGCATTTGAGAAGAGAAGTTATTCCGGCGGGTACATCGGAATACCAACGGAGACCTCACGGAATGCCTCATTTCGTATTCATGGCGAAGTATTGAACCCCTCGGTCCTACATGGATGGTGGCATGAGTTTGTTCGCGAGAGGCCTACCTGTCTGAATGCAATAGCTTGTTCACAGCCTCACGATATAATATAACACTGGATCTTGAATGCAATCGGGTTGTCGCAAACTCCGGTAGACGCCGAGTCCGTCAAGGCTCGTAGATGAGTTGAGGCCAGGTTGATGGAGATGAGGTGCCGGGTCAGTACAGTGTTGCCACGTATTTATGGTGAATGGATCACTGCAGTTTATCTCGCCTCGTGAAGACAACGTGGGAAATCGATATTTTGCGCGCGGGATTATAGAGTAATGTAATTGGCGGACCCGAGTGGATCGATACCTGCCACTAGGTGAAAGAACATGGCCTTCCAGAGGATGGAACGGACGCGTGGGACTTCAGTGACGGGTGACTCGTACGCAATGCTATTCGTGATGTTAGCAAGCTATCCATGGGATACCAATCGGGAGGTTGGAAGTTCCATGAGACAGTCCGCCAGGGCTGGAAGTGGTATTAAGCCGTCGGATCAGAGGCAGGTAGAGACAAGTATCGGCTTATGACATAGCCCTGACGGATCTCCCTTAATTATTGGAATCGCAACGGATCTTGTACCCGGTTCCCTGCAAATGTGTGATGGTATACGGGAGTGTACCAGAAAGATTGGAAGTCCAATTGACCATCGTCAAATTGGTCATACCGCCCGTCTCTCGCGTTGGGTCTTTACTGGAAAGGCTCCCATTTTATCGATCAGTCGTCCATTGAGGGGGTTAGCAATTGAATCCGGGAGTATAATCATAAGGGCTTTAGGCGCAATGGAATATAAGGAGAGAGTTCTGGAGATATGGAGGTCACTTTCCGCCGGGTCCAAGAAAATTGAGTGTGTTGAGTTCCTCGATGGAATTTGGAGTGATCCCCTTTTTTTAGAACGGGGTTACCAGGTCCACAACCGTGGAGACAAATGATCGGGATTAATGTCTAAAACAAACAGGAATTGAATCGGCCCAGGCCCGGGCCCGAGGTGATGGTCTATTGACACGAGAGTGGCAACGAGTGCATGAAGACATCGGGATGGGGCTGGTGTAGTATCTGACGAAGGGGCATGAGACGAGTAGGTACTCGCGCGTGGTCGTGCGTGTTCCGAAGCAGGGACAAGGGGCATATGGGGATGGGATTCGAATAGGCGCGATGGAATATGCTTGCTCCGGTTCACCAGGCGTTGCTGCCACTGCTGTCAATGTTGTCACCAGACGGTCCGTTTGTATTTGTTGTGGGCGCTTACGCGAGCGCTTCGAGGAGAGTTTAGAAGCCGTTGAGGCTGTCTCATTCCCGAATGCTGGATTACTTATCGCGCCAGTCTCTCGCCCTTTGCCGCAATATTGGGAGTGATGGTTAATTAGTGTATATATAAGCAGCCAGCGTACCGCACCTTGTTCCTCGCTTCTCCGCCCGTTCCGCCACTCCCATTCCCATTCCCATTCCCGTTCCCGTTCCCGTTCCCCGCCCATACCCAAATTTCAGTGACTGGTTACT
>Ga0307515_10014101_pt1 | contig 14860 bp, 10 predicted proteins | sample 17_EM_MG_FD_194513 | JGI IMG/M metagenome (GOLD analysis project Ga0307515, IMG submission 194513) | Populus trichocarpa ectomycorrhiza microbial communities from riparian zone in the Pacific Northwest, United States - 17_EM | ecosystem: Host-associated > Plants > Roots > Unclassified | place... | reverse complement strand
TTTAATGAACCGGCAAGATGGAAGATTGGAAAATTAAAAGAGAAGAAGACAAAATCGTGGGGGTCAATATTCAAGATGGTTAGAAAACCAGTCCATAAGACCAAGATCTGCTCCACCTTTCAAAACTACAAAGTCATTCCATTCACGAAACAAAAACTACTGGAAGGGCTCAAGTTAAAGTTCAGGGCATGTCCCTGAGATGAGTGGTTGACTTCCTTTATGAAAGGCCTTGATTTTCATTTTAATGTGGCTAGGCAGAAAGAAATGAAGATTTGAAAGCATGGAAGATTTGTCATTTGAGAGATGAGAGACAAAAAAAGAGCGGCGGCTGAGGGGTGAGAATGTTTTTAGGTTTAGGTTTAGGGTTAGAAGCTATTTATACTTGTTTTTATTTTTTAAGTGCTGGCTTGGTTGAACCGGTTCAGTTCGGTTCGGTTTAATCGGTTTCAGACTTTAGAAACCAAAACCGAACCGAACCGGATTTTTTTTGTGGTTTTCTAATCGGTTAATTCGGTTTTTTTTTCGGTTCGGTTTTTTCGGTTTTTTTTCTTCTGATTTTTCCGGTTTACTCGGTTATTCGGTTTTTTCGTTCACCCCTACTTAATTCTCTTCTAAAACAACAAACAACGGGTCATTCATCTATTTTTTTTTAAAAAAATAAGGCGAATAATAGGTCATTTGCCCTCTAATAAAAAAAAAATATCCAGAGCTATCTCTAGCCCACGCGTTCCAGCTATTTGAACAGGATCAGTGTAACTTTTGCAAGGATTGGTTTTTTGGTTTATTTTAATTGTCCTTTTGGTTTGTTTTATTTGCCTCTTTTTTCTCTGAATCTTTTGGTTTTTGTTTTTCTAATTCTATTATTTAATATTAAATTTTTAATTTATTTTATTATTTAATATTTGATTAATTATAAATTAATTTTTTTTAATTTTTATCATGTTATAAAATAAAATCAATTAATTTAACCTAGTATAAGTTTATAAATCAGGTTGCAGGTTTCTTTGGCTTTTTTATTTATTTATTTATTTATTTTATCCTTTAATATTGGATTTTTAGCTAATTTTATTATTTAAAATTAAATTGATTGTGAATCTTTTTTATTATTTTTTATCATATTATAAAATATAAAAAAATAATTCAATCCAGTTAAGTTCGTAACTTAGATTGTGGGTTTTGCAAGTTGACTAAAGAGAACATGACATGTTTCTTTTTATTATTATTATTCAGACCTTTCATGGAGTAAGAGTCATGTCATGGTAACTCTCACGCGATTTAATTTAAAAATTAAATTAAATAAGTAGTTGAGATTTTTCGAACTTTAACTATTATATTGAATTTAATGACAGTAATAAAGAGTTTGTGAGCACAAGTTTTGATGTTATAATTATTGACAACCTAAATGGTGATTTTTTTTATTGGTCCTTTGGGTTTCTTTGAACTCTTTTTTTCTTTTAATTTTCATTACTGAATTTTATTGTTTAATATTTAATTGAGGGTAAATTCATCAAGCCCAAAACAAAAGCTGGCCATTCAAATAAATTAAATAGAAAGCTTGGCCCACTCAAAAAGAAGGTTCCCTGGCCCTCCGACTTGTCTTTTTTCGACATAGAGCTGTTTTTTTTTTATATTTTTTTTCAAAACTATTTTTAAAAAATATTAATTTTTTTATTTTATATTTATTTTAAATTTTCATATCGTTTTAATTTTTTAATTTTTTTAAAAACAAATATATATTATTTTAACATTTGTTTTAAAAAAACTTTTAAAAAACAATTATAATATCAAACAGGATCATGATAAACCTTTGCGTATTCATAGACGGGTCATGACAAAGATTAAAATGCCGGGAGAAAAAAGAGCAATAGCTAGTATCGTAGAAAAAAAGCCATCATTTCATACAAAAATTAAAATTACAACAGTACCCAGTAAAAAGTTTTAAATTTTATTTTTTAATTAACCTATTTGAATGAACTAGAGTTTAAAATGCCGGGAGAAAAAAGACAAGCCACATGCGTGCGGGCTTGCTCACTTAGCCCATTCCGAAGAGGTATGACCCCCGTAGGCCTCTTGTTTTTATACATTAAAAGGCGGAAAATGCATTATCCACTCTTTAATGTTTTTTTAAAAAACAATGCAAACGACGTGTTGTGTTGTTTATTGGTGTAGAACTTAATGGCCAAAAAGTTACTGAAAATTCATTTCCAAGCTTATTTTCACCAAAAATACCCGGAAAACACATCTTACAGACATTGACAAGCTCGATCATGATCTTGAACAACCTAAAAACGGGTAAAAAACCTTCAAAATCAACTTGAATTGAAATTTTTTTTTTATAAAAAACCTCTCATCCCAGGAAAAGATAAAGAACACCTGAGAAAAACTCTTCTCATTTAATAAAATTTATTAACATCAAAATTAATATTTTTCATGATTATAATTAGAGTTAGCCAATATTTTCTCTCTCTTCAACTAAAATCTAGTGACTTTTCCTATCATTCATAAAACTAGAAATTGTAAAATAAATAAAACAAAGTTTTGGGTTAGAAATAAAATTTTCAAAACTAAAGGGGTTGAAAATTTAAAATTTAAAAAGTATAAGGACCAAACTAAACTTTTTGTAACAACTTTGAAATTATCATATATTTTCTTGAATTTTTTTCAATGTAGCATTTTTTCTTTAAATTATGTAATTTCTCAGTAAACCAAAAGCAATTAGATCCTTGGCCTATACTATGCTGCAAGTCAGGTTAATTCTTTTTAAAAGAAAAAAAAATAGTTATTGTTGATATTTTTTTAATATAAAAAAAATTAAACCATGTGAGGAATTACTTGACGTGACATGTTCGACTCAAAATACTAGGATAAAAACATTTTGAATTAATTTAGATCAACTCGGATTAACTTGTAAATTTATGTGTCAGATCATGAGATCATAATAATCCCATGTAACTCGAGTTGAGGAGGGTTAGCCAACTAAATTTGTAACTTGGCTCATGAAACGAGAATAACTTTATAAAAAGTAAATAAAACAAATAACAAAACTATTAAAATGAATAATATTATACAAAGAAGGGTACAATGTGATATTATTTTTACTATACTATTTTTTTTTTATGCACTCTACCCTTTTACCTCATTTACAGTTAAAACATTTTTAAGAATAGTTGTAATTGATTTTTCACTCTAAAAATATAATTTTTCATTGGTTTTGGTTTAAAACTCAAATTATCTTATTTTTTTTTTATCATTTTATATACGTGTTTTTTTTTATCTTTGGTTTATGAACATTATTAATTAATTCATAAATTCTGACACGTATCACGTGATAACATTAAACAGAAGAGTAGAACTTTAACAGAACATACGGTTCAAGGGTAAAAAATACTTGTTATACTCGTATAAATGAAAAAAAACAGAAAAGAGTGTACAACGTGTCATCAACCCATCTATTCTTTACCTTCAAATAAAAAATAAATCGGAGTCGTCGTTGTTGTGTCAAGTAATTGAAAAGTCGGTGTTTGTCTCTCTTTCCATCCGCACCAGCTTCTCTTTTCGGGTTTCAGGTATAGGCTACACTGTTCATTTCACTCTGATTTTTTTTTTCATTTTCTCTAACGACGAGTACTAATTATCGTTCTTGACGTCCTAATTTCTGTTTACCTTTCATAATTATTAATCCTCGTAGCAAACCCACGTTCTTGATTTTTTTTCTTGATGTTTAGTTGATGAGATATTGCTCGTACTAAGATAATTTTTCTAGGGTTTTTTTACCTCTCCCTCGCATTAACTCTCTTCTTTCTTTCTTTCTTTACGTTCTTGCAGTAATTGTTTCTTGAGATTTCTTACTCGTTCTTAACATGTTGTTTCTTTAATGGAAAAATCAATTTTCTTTTATCTCCATCTCTACTCTCGTATCCCATTTTTAGCGAGAGCTGTAGTTCATCTCAAGAAAATATATTATCTTCCAAAAATAGGTTAGAAATAGGACTGATGCATTGTTATTACTGATGCCTTTTGCTTGCTAGTGGGAATTGTGTGTTGAATTTACGAGTCATATATATACAATGCGTTTAACTATGGTTTTGCTGTCAATGCTATATGCTTGCACATGATATTCTTCGAAAAGGACAATTTTTTTGGAGGTGAAAACTGTATTTTCAGTTTCTTTTCTGATATATTGTATGCTCTTATTTATTTTAACTATTATGTTCTTGATATTTGATGAGTTTTATTTTACTTGTGAAACAATTGATTTTGATTTCAATCAGTGATATTGTTGCCCATTTGCAGAGTACGCTGATGATAAAATGTCTCCACCAGCGACGCGTGGTAAAAATAAAAGGAATAGACAGGGCGACAATGTTAATATCACCTGTGAAATATTAAGGTACTAAGTTTTATTGTTTTTTTTGGAGATAGTCTGTTTTGTGTGTTGTTTTGTTTTTTTATTTTTATTGCTTATTTGCACAGGAAAATTCATGCAAGTGGTCGAGTAACTGATGGTGATGTAAATCAGCTGTACATGATATGGAAGCCAGTTTGTCAAGGCTGTCGTGTGAATACCAAGGACAACCCCAACTGCTTTTGTGGTTTGATTCCACCACCCAGTGGAAGTCGTAAATCTGGCTTATGGCAGAAAATGCCTGATATTCTTCAAGCACTTGGATCAGACCCAGTCAAAGATCTTCGTAATACGGATGAAACTCCTGCTGGTCTAACAAATCTGGGAGCAACATGCTATGCCAACAGTGTACTCCAGTGTCTGTACATGAATGCCTCATTCCGAGAAATTGTTTTCTCTGTTGAACCAGATTTGTTAAATGAACAGCCTGTGCTAAATCAGTTTGCCCGGCTTTTTGCACAGTTGCATGCTAGTAAAATGGCTGTTATTGATCCAGCTCCATTTATAATGACCTTGGAGTTAGATAATGCAGTTCAGCAGGATGGCCATGAGTTCCTGACCTTGCTTCTTTCACTGCTTGAACGCTGTCTGAACAACTCTAAAATTTCTAAGGTGAAAACAGTTGTTCAAGATCTTTTTCGAGGAAGTGTGTCTCAAGTAACAACGTAAGACAAGAACCAATTTTGATTGTGTTTTCATTTGTTATTGGATTTCTTTTTTTGTTCATCTGGTGCTATGATGATTATCCTTCTATGTTCATGTCAGTTGCATATGCTCTTTTTTGATTGACCTTTACGATTGAGTGGTCATTTCTGAGTTATAGCACCTTAAGTGTCCACCATGCCAAATAGTCATTGATGTAGAATGTTACAGTTTCTTTTTTTGCTTTTTGTTCTGTATGCAGGTGCTCAAATTGTGGAAGAGATTCTGATGCATCTTCCAAAACCGAAGACTTCTACGAGCTGGAGTTGAATGTCAAAGGCTTGAAAAGCTTAGATGAGAGTTTGGATCAGTACCTTAGTGTGGAACAGCTTCATGGAGAGAATCAATACAATTGTGAATTGTGTAAAAGCACTGTAGATGCCACTCACCGCATCAGGCTACGAACACTTCCTGATGTTCTTAATTTTCAGCTTAAGCGTTATGAGTTCCTTCCGAAGGTACTCTGTGATGTGCTTTCAAGAGCTAAATTTCTGTTACCGTTACTTGTGAAATTTTATAACAAATAAGCGCATTTATCTCTCTTCCCATCTCCGAATTTCAGTTAATATATGCTTTTATTTTCACCTTGGTGGTGCCATTACTGGGCAGTAGCCTTTCTTAAATGATGCATTGCAATTGACAAATGATAGCTTATTCTCCGTTCTTATGATGAAGTTGAAGTTCATTACTTGCATATGAGATTTGAAGTAGCTTTATTGAAATGATATATGGGTTTCTTGATGGACAAAAGGCTAATGCATGGCTCGTGGTGAATCCAGAGGAAATTGTTACAAATGGATTTTCTGACAATCATGTGAAATAGGAGTTTGATCACAGGCACGTAAATGGTGACTATCCTAAAACTTGCAGTGATATCAAATTTTTAAGTAGCTGAATGGCACCTGTAGCTCCTTTTGTCATAAATGACGCTGTGTTTTGTGTGGTTTCATGGTCTTTGTTTTTGGCATGAGGGTAGCTTCGTGCTTTAAATTTTTGCTCTTGCTGCTAAAGATTCTTGGTTCTTTTCACACTTCATTGTTTGAGGTTTCTGGAACCAATTACAAGAAAAGAATAGCTCCGGGAACAGGCAATCATGTTCTTAAGCACTTTGTGTATTGATTTTTGTCAGTAGACTACTACAAGGAAGAAAATCACATCTGCATTTGGTTTCCCTGGAGAATTGGACATGGGGCTGAGACTGTCTGAACCTTCTCAGCTGGAATGGATATATGACCTGTCAGCTGTGTTGATTCACAAGGGAACTGCTGTAAATAGTGGCCATTACATTGCTCATATCAAGGATGAGAATACAGGGCAGTGGTGGGTTTTTGATGACGAGCATGTCTCAAATCTAGGTCATCGTCCATTTGGAGAAGGCTCTTCAAGTTCTACTGCTAAAGTTGTTCATAATGACACTGTTTTGCCATCTTGTGCTGGAGCAACACCCGCTGATACCAGCAGAAGTAGTGTAGATGCTGTTCTGCCACAGTCTTTAGAATCTAATGTTGGTAGTCATAAAGAGAGTTTTTCATCTATTGATGCATACAGACTGATGTATAATCTTAAGCGCACTAGAAAGAATGATGATAAAAGAAATCATATTGCAAACATTATTCAATTAGAAGGTCACAAGGGTTTACACAATGGCTTTCATCTTCCACCTCATCTCTCTGAGGATATAAAGGATGTGAATGCAGTATATCTTGCTGTTTGTGAAGAGTACAAATTGAAGAAGGAAAGAGAGGTGCATCATGTAGCAGAACGGAGGCAAGAAGTGCGATCAATTCTTTCAGAAGCTCCTGTCCGGTCGCTTGAAGAACCGTTTTATTGGGTTTCTACAGCCTGGCTTCGCCAGTGGGCGGACAACGTCATTCCAGGGTAAGTGTGTATATGTGGTGCTACATTATGCATGCATAATTGCTGCTTCGAGGCTAAAGTAGTGACAAGGCTTCACCAGGGATTGTTATGATTCATATTTACCAATTTGTCATATGCACCTCAGTCTCTGATTATCTTAATTGTGTATATTTTGTTTTGTTTGTTTACTTTTGTGTTGTCGGCATATAAATTTTTACAACTCCATTAAGGCTTTGCAAACCACTGTATTGTACTGCAGTGCTATAGACAACAAACCTATCCAATGCTCACATGGAGAAGTCCCAGTGTCTAAAGTTGGGTCCATGAAGCGGCTGTCTGTCAAGACTTGGGGAATCTTGTTCTCTAAGGTATCTCTCTTATTTTATTGCTTATGTTAAAATTCCTCATCACACGTTAATATTCTTTCCCTTGTTAATTGTGTTTTCAACACTTGTGTGCCATGCATACAACTGTATTTTTAAGTATGAAGGAGAAGTGTCCTGGCACTTCTAGTTCATTAGCTCAGCAACTTATTTTTCCTCTCCGTCTCTATACCCGCACACACACACACACTTGCACAATGTATCCGTGTTCATGTTTGTCTGCTTTAGGCTTCATCTTTCTTTTCCTATGCATTATTTATTACTAGGTTGTGCAATCATTTTTGTTGCTCTTCTGTTAAATGCCTGAAAACTGCAGTATGATGGAGGGCCAGCACTGAGCAACAGCAACTGCTGCATGACTTGCCTTATTGATAGTGCTCAATCTGTGGTCTCTGCTGATAGCTATAGGGATCAGAGAACATTAATGAGAGATCTTGCAAACGATGTAATTACTAAGAAATGTTCAGATGGAACATATTTTGTGTCTAAGACATGGTATGCTTGGAACCTTTTTGTTCTTTTCACATTTTCTATTTGATTTGTTGCTTCTTTTATTAGTGATTATTAGGTGTGACTTACCAAAAGGCTCTTTTAATTTAAAAATTAACTGATGCCGGGAACATGCTAGTTTTAAGGCCAACATGTATCCAACCCCCTTGAACTATTGGTCAAAATGCCATCAATCTCTGAACAAAAAAATTCCGCCCCTGAACAAATTGTTTGATTTGATTTAGTCCATTTGTTAATTCAAATTAGCAGTGACCAATTATTGTGTGACAAGTGTATATGTTGCTCCACTTCCAAAAGATACATACATCAATTCATGACACATGCCACACAATAATTGGTCACTGCTAATTTGAATTAACAAATGGACTAAATCAAATCAAACAATTCATTTAGGGACCAGTGGCACATAATTTTATGTTCAGGGACTAATGTTACTTTGACCAACAGTTTAGGGGTATGGGTATAATCTAGCCTAATTTTAATAATCTCTCTCTCTCCTATGCAAGAACTAAACAATCTCTTGTGCTTTTATTGCCAACAACTACTGCATTTCTTCATCCCTTTCGAACTTGACTTAGTCTGCTTGGACTGGTGTTGTTCTGGAAGGTGTCCTGTAATTCTGATCATTTCATGTTTTTAGGCTGCAACAGTGGGTGAGAAGAAAAAATATCGATGCTCCTAGCGAAGCCGATGCAGGACCAACTGCTTCAATTAGGTGTCGACATGGGCAACTGAGGCCTAAGCAAACTGGTGCCAAGCGATTGCTGGTTCCTGAGAAACTTTGGCTCTTTTTGTATAAGGATGCGGTTGCTGTAAAACCTGATGATCCACTGGGATGCACAACTTTTCCTTCAGATTCTGAACTCTGTCCTGAATGCAGCGATGAACTTTCTGAAGTTGCCTGCTTCGAGGATTCTATAAGGTTTCACATATTTTATCAATAACATAGATCTATGCAATCTCCCTCTCTCTTCTTGAATTGTGCCATTCTGCAGGGAGATGAAGCTCAAACATCGCCAAAATCATGAAAGGTTGGCTACTGGAAAGAGTATTCCCCTGTCTTTGAACTGCACGTATTACCTGATGCCTTCTTCATGGCTCACAAAATGGAGAAACTACACGAGTGCAAGTGGCAAGAATACTTCATCAGTGGAACCTGAAGTTCTTGATCCTGTTATTGATGCACTGAAATGTGAACAGGTAAGTTTCCAGTAGCCAAATCATGAAAAGTTGGCTACTGGAAAGAGTATCACTTTTTAAACACAATTTTTTTGGTCAGGGTCAGTATGGTTAAAGTTACTTTATAACTTGTGGAGTGAACAAAGGGTAATTATACCTTTGGAATTAGGATCAGTATGTACATCAGCCTACTCTTTTTCTAGCCTGTTTTTTAACTTAACTTGCAAGGAGACTTATTTGCTGTTCCACTCATGTCCCCCCTCCTTTATTTTCAGCATTCCCGACTCCTAGAAAGGCCTCCTTACCTGATGAACAAACGTGGCATGCTTATACAGAAGAGTTCTTCTGTAAGTATTACAAGTACACAACTCATATTGATCGCGTATGTAGGCCAGTATTTGCAAGAAACTTTTGTGTGCAAATCTTATTGTAGTGATTAAAATGGTGCTGAAAATGAGCCACTTTCTACTTCATTTCAATCTCACTTAAAAACCTAGAAGAAGACAAAATAGAATGACATCACTAGTTTGAGTGCACTAATTTCAGATATTTTCCTCCAACCTCCTTCCCTTGTTTTTTGGTTCTAGACAGATGCTTTAACAATCATTACAGAGAATGACTGGAACAGTTTCTGTGAAGAGTGGGGCGGCAACAAGGAGAAAGGCATAATGGCAATAATTGAGTCCAGCGATGTCACAGAAAGTAATTTGAGTGGGTGCAGAGAAGACGTGTCACTATGTAAAGACCATCCAAGTTCTCAAGATGAAGCAAGTAATGGCCCTGAGATCAGACAGCCTGTAATTAGGACCTCTCCAGAGGTGATAAAAATTCTACCTAATTTTTGTTTTGAACTGTGTTAACCACTGTTCTCTGCTAGCTAGTAAAAGACCTTCAATTTTTCGTCCTTAATTCTTTTTTATTTTTTGGAGGCTTCTGCCTAGTCATAAACTCTTTTCCCTATAATCTGGTTCTAATTTCAGACCCAAGACCTCCCTCTTATCAGGAGGGGAAATGGCCACTGGGATTTGACTTCCCTTGTCTCTAATGCTGATATGGCATTGATGATTCTGCTAGATTTGTGAGGATTGCATTGGTGAACGAAAAAGTCATGAGTTGGCAAAGAAGCTGAATTACTTCAATGAGGACATAAGTGTATCTCTTGTGCGTGGTAAGGAAGCTCCAAGATCGATTTTAGAAGCTTCTTCAGCCACTTCTGAGACAGATCGGCGGGCCTCCAAGCGACCTCGAAAGACCAGCTATGGGACTTCAGTAAATCTAAAAGTTTCTGGTTCCACATCATTATACCGGTTAAAAATGATGATATGGGAATCGCTTGGGGTATGCTACAGTGAGCAGATAACTTGATAAATATTTAGAACTTGATCATCAAAGATATATTGGATGCCATGTTCAGTCGTACATGCATCAAAGATTTTAAGCAGTAAGGTTTGGAATGTTTTCGTAATTTGAACTAATGTTGCTTCCATGGAATTCATAAATGTATTTTAGGAAAGTTTTATTCTTTCAAAAACTGACAAATGAAGTTTTCTTACTCAAAAGAGAAGCTTTGGCATTGGATAAATTTTGAAATATTAGAAGTCAGATATTGGTTGAAATTAGTCTATAGGTTGCATGAAATGACACACATGCCATCCAAAAAATCTGGATAATTGTGATACCTAAATAATTTTGCACGTCTTCATATTGTGATGTCTAGATGAAATGGATATCTTGTATTTGGTTTCTGATCTGCTACCAGTGGTTGTCTTAGACAAATATGTTGTATCCTTTGGCTCTCCAACATTAATCTTTTTATCTTCACTTGATTAACCTCTTTAATGTCATAGCTGTAGAAACGTAGATATAGTGTCTGTGCTTATGTGTATCAGTTAACCTAGGAAATACTGCAGGTGGTTAAGGAGAACCAGATACTTCACAAAGGTTCGGTGATTATTGATCAGGAAAGTGCTACGCTTGCAGACTTGAGTATATTTCCTGGTGACAAGCTATGGGTGCAAGATTCTGAAATCCACGAGCATAGAGATATTGCTGGTAATTTGAGTCGCTATACTATAACTACCTTAAAATCAATGGTTATTTTATTTGAATGATAGTCTCCTCTTATTTAAGGAAAGCTTATTTCCTAACACAACTTGTATGCTTAAGCAGTAATGTCACATATCATATAACAATGGACATGACAATAACAGCCTGAAGTTCAAAATGGTTGACTGATTATGTGGTCTTTATTAACAGGTTTTGTGCTTCAGATTATCAATATGATTATGATATAACATGATTGTCCAGTGTTTTAGATGGGATAGTGTTACGTTTAAATATTTGTTGATATGTTCACAGATGAGATTGCTGACCAGAAAGCAAATGCACAAGATCCCGAGAAAGGGTTTTGGGGAACACTTTTGACTACAACTACTGCATCCCCAGTTGTTTAAGATGCATGCTTTGATAGTTGTCTCCACACATTAAATTCTTTAGGATCAATATTCTGGAAGGAAGACCTGAATGTTTGACTTGCATAGTGGAGGTAAGGCATCGTTTCTAACGTGTGCATGTGCCTCTACTGAATATTATTCCTGTAACCCTGGCTTCTGAATGCTGGCATCTTTATATTTTACCTTTTTTGGTCAGAACTGGTGGCTGGCCTTGGTTGATTTTGGCTCCCAGCATTTTGACGTTGAAGGACTGGTTCAATACATAATTTTAGACTCTCCAAGCACTTTGTAACATTTATACCAAGAGATGAACTGGCCCTTTTTGGCACCGTTGGCTGATGTCTGTGAAGGAAATGAACATAGCGACCTTTTTTATCATTTCCCTCTTGCAGACTGGCTGAACTTGGTGGATTTTGGCAATTGTAGATCCAACGAAACATGCTGTATCTTTTTGTAGTTAGAGATGAATTAAACAACACAGCACCGTTGGCCGACACTTGGAAAGTTGATGTAACTTTTGTTGTAGATCTGCTGTGCAAAATGTCTTGAAAGCTTTGTCCCATGAATGCTGGATTTCAGTCATGTTACGGATGATCTTTCCCAGCCATTGTTCTTTGGTCTAAATGGGAAAACAACATCCCTTTACTGCATCAGATTGCAAACAGTCTGTCAAAACTTGTGAAAAGGCTGGTGTTCATGCTGTCATGCTTGCTCATCGAATGTGGGAGCATTAGGCCATACATTTGATGGACTGAATGCTATATGGCATGTGAACCTACGACAACCCAACTGTGCACGCAGCATCATTGAGCACCTGGACCTCTAGGTAACATGTACCAATTTTCTGCAATCTTGGGTTTGTCTTGGTGAGATGTGCTACGAATTGCAATCCGGTGGCTGTTTTCAGACGGTTAAAGGACGGTAGGTTGAGGAACCAACAAATTCTTCAATGTCTAGGATCGTGTCAGCCTATTTTACTTGTTTATTGTTTTCTGTTGATTGTTCTTCTTTGCCGCCTGATCCTGGAGCCAGATTGTGATAGTGTTTACTTTTTGGGTTTTGACTTTTGAGATGCTTGATGAACCAGAAACCGTTCAAACTCGATTTGGCTTGAGATGGCTTGTTTGGAGCACAGTGATTATTGAAGTGAAAATCTTCTACAAAACATGTCTTGACGTTACTATTTCATAGCTACAGCTAGTATAAATAAGCACAAAAAAAAATTCAAGAGACCATAGAATAAGCCCCAACGACAGACCACAAAAAAATGGGATAAATGAGTGAACTAGACCAGTCCCAAAAGATTTATAATCTAAAAATTGGGGATGATGATGAATGGGTCACTAATTTGCCCTGCTCGGATATACTAAATGCATTTTGCAGGGAGGGAGGTTGACCTGCTATATTCTTTATTTATTGATTTGAAGATCAATAAATGTGGCTGCCGTCTCAACTGCATTGCACAGCCACAGCTTTCATCTTTTTGGGTAAAATTGCTATCCATTTTCTTCAAAATAAAATAGAAAGTTTCACGTTGTTAAACTTTTATGCATTAAACATCATTATTTAGTACACATTAGAAATGATGGGCGTGGTAATTAACACTCATGATGGATAGAAAACTATTTAGATCCACCGTCTTCGCGAGTTCTGGTTTCCTTTGAACCACCGATCCCAGCTAGCGTTTACCGGACCCTGAGTCCTGTAATAAATAAGTAAATAATCAACTATCATCACACCAGCAAATGAACATTGATGATGATAATACACGGAGGCAGCGACAATACTAGTGACAAAATATATATGTTCTTACGACGGAAGTAGCGGGTCAGGAATTGATTCAACACCTGATACGAGTCTGCAGAGCAAGTAATAAAAAATGAATTGAAAAAATTCAAGAATGAGCAAGGGCTTGAGATGGGACATATTTATTTTTCTCTAGCTGTTGCTTACTCTTTGCAAACAATCGATGATTCACCGAATGTATCAAGTTGGTCCAGCTCCTCCTGCAAATTTAGTTATTGCATAATACTCGGAGTATAATTTGTTGCTGTTTGTACTCGAACTGCAGAATACATGAAAGCTAACCTGTATGGAACTGATTTGACTCTGAAGTTGGGTGATTGCAGCTGCCATTCTATGCTTACTGAGGAAACTGTTGGGCCCTGTTCTTGGAAGAAAACTTGGTGTTTCTGCTGCCACTGACTCGTCCCTTTTTGGTTCTTCAAGCGATGACACTGGTTGTCGCTCGTCCATTTCTATTGAATCTGATTCCACGGTTACCAAGACAGCCAGGTGTTTATGGAAAACAGGGAACGAGAGGAGAAGCCAAGAGAGGAGAGAAGTGGAGCAAGTAGTAGGCAGACATGATTAAAGGAGAGTGGACCAAGTATATAGAAAAAACTACACAAGGATAGAAAGTACACTGGCGTTTAATCAAACAATTAAGGGAACTTCTTGCAAATTTTTTATTTCCTTTTATTTTAAATTATTCTTCATATATATATTTAAAAATAAAATTTAAAAAATAAATAAAATTATTTTAATATATTAAAAAAAACACTTTTAAAATGTTGAGTCAAAAAGTTGAATGGAAATCGTGTGACGTAGATACTGAACACTGTTCGCAAACAGATACACAGATCAAATGAAGGCACCGCAGCGACCAGCTCGTGTCATTACTTGTTACTTATTAATGTTAATCATCATTAATTAACTAGTCTCAGTGATATCAGAAAAAAAATTTAATAATCTCTTTACCGATGGTGACGGTCCTCAATTCATCATTTTATTCAACTTTACCAAAACAAATTAGCAGGTGGGAATGAGAACCACTCTTATTTTTTCCATGATACCTCAATAATTTATATGAAATGGAGTGTTTAGAAATATAGTTACGGTATGTTTTTAAAATATTTTTTATTTGAAATATATTAAAATAATATTTTTTATTTTTTAAAAATTATTTTTAATATCAACATAATAATACGAAAATAAAAAAAAAATTAATTAAAAAAATTAATTTTTTTCGCTTTTAAAACAAACAGTGCGAAGGATAGAAAAAATCCCGTCTATTCAATTTTGACTGGAGAACAGCTGTTTTTTTAAATTTTTTTCTTTTTAAGGAGAATAACTTGTTTCTGATACATTATATGCAAGAAAATGGCTACGGCCCTTTTCAAATGGGCCTGTACTGGCGTCAGTGTAGCCTTCCGCTTTTTAGGATTCTAGTCTTTTTAAAACCAGTAATGCAGGCTACAGAGAGGAATCGCATTGAATTTTTGAAAAGACGGTGGTGGTGGGCAAAATTAATCGCATTAAAATGTCGGCAAAATTAATCGCATCAAAATATAAGGACTTGGATTGAACTT
>Ga0307515_10014100_pt1 | contig 14864 bp, 6 predicted proteins | sample 17_EM_MG_FD_194513 | JGI IMG/M metagenome (GOLD analysis project Ga0307515, IMG submission 194513) | Populus trichocarpa ectomycorrhiza microbial communities from riparian zone in the Pacific Northwest, United States - 17_EM | ecosystem: Host-associated > Plants > Roots > Unclassified | place... | reverse complement strand
TCAAGTTAATCAAATGAGAAGATAAAGAAGTTATTATATGAAGACAACAACACTTCTAGTAAACCAAGGGAACCCCAAAATCTATTAGCTATAGATTTAACAAATGGGAATGGAAGTTTCGGACCTACAAAGTGTCCAACAATGGTGGATTGCCAAAGAGTACAACCTTCTTCAAAGACATATATAGGAGGACTAACTATCACCCGTGCAACATCCATGAAGGGAGGTAAGAAGAATAAGTTTCGGTTTACAGTAGAGCCAACACTAATGTCTAAGCTAGCCTCACCTCTAACAGTATTTAAGAAATTTAACTTACATTTGTTGGTTTGCAGAAGAGGATTATCAGATTTGAGGGATACACTTTGTAGGGGATATGCCAAATCTGCCATATTAGCATTTGAGAGTGACACCTCTGGAGTGAAAGGAGATTGAACTATAAAGGAGGAGTGAACTAGATGAGAATGAAGGAAGCGACTAGTGTTATCATCTCTTCTCCCAACTTGGTTTTTCAACATAATGCTCTCCACTCTACCAGCAACAAAGTAAAAGAAGGAACCCAAAGCAAGAGGACCTCCAAAACTAAAGAAAAAAGTGGAAACTGGACTAAAAACTTTCAAAGAACCAATCCAAGCAAACAGAAAACAAACTTAATGCATAATTAGATGCAAGGATTCCAAATTTGATCACGTAGAAGAGAAGAAAAAGAGGAGAGAGCATTTTGTTTATATTATTTTGGTATTTTAACAGTTTATATTAGTACAACTTCCACTATCAATAATCAAACAACACACCTTGTTTTGTATATAGCATCGTGTATGGAAAATGTTTTTCCTTTGCTGATCACTGTCATCTTTCTAGACCTAAACTTGAAATGTGTGCCTTGTAACCAAGGACTCTTTAATAGGTAATGCTAACTCACCCCCTTCACTATCCTCCAATGGTGGCATACCTTCATAATCAGATCTGTCACTTTCAGATTTGATTGGACACTTCGCCCATGTTGTTTCCAAGTTGTAGTAGGATTTTTGTTTTCTTTGTTATGTTTTCTCCTCAACTCATGACCCAAATAAGGTTGGATTGTGCCCCTTTTGCACATGGATAAGATGTACCAAGAGGCCTCCTATTGATACTCCAATGGACCCTTCAAATCTGACTTGGTCGAAACCATCAAAACCAATGCATTTAATGCCTTTGTCTTGGACCAAGTCATTGGCCCATTTAGAACATGTAAGGGGTTCTTGCTGGTGTTTGTGGGCTGGTCTGCATCAGATCTTCTTGGAAAGTAAGGAATCTTTACAAAATAAGGATTCCATATTTAATTCAAATCTTGCATTGTAAAATTACCCAAATCAGATGAAAAACAATCATTTTTTGACTTTTGTTGTTTGCTATCAAGTTTGACTTCAAACATGTTGTTCTCTTCTGATTAGATGAGTAATAGGGCCTATCATATATAGATCGAAAGCTTGAGACGTCTAGTTTTTAGCTAAAATAGAATCGCAGCAAAATGCCTTGTTTAGCTTCAGATATGGCCCAAAAAGTATACGAAGGTCTAGTTTGAAAGATATGCAACTTTTTAACCCAAACATCTTGACTCATCCTATTAAATTTGTTTTTGTTCTTATTTTGTTTTAGACCTTGTAACAAGTCCAATTGATACCTCTAATAGATCATTCAATGGTGCTTATTGATCCATATCATCCCCCATCCTCAAAAGGATTCATCTTCGAATCAACAATAAAAGCACCATCTATAGGCAATATACATCCTCATAATTTTGTAACATAGAAGCAACAACACTATTTTGCATAGGTTTGTTAGTATAAAAAATATTATTTACAATACTATCTTTTTTTCCTCATAATTTCATCTTGACCACTTTTTTCTTATAAGTTAAACTCAATGACATATTCTGAAAAGTCTCCTAACTAGAATTTCTTCACTCTTATTTTTGCAAACATGAACATGAATGTCTTGGCCACAAATTAAACTTCCATATTGAGGTCCAATATGCTCTCTTCCATATCCGTATGAATGCAATAAATGCATTAAACACCAACACTTCTCATTCCTATTACTGAGGTGTCATCTCAAACAAAAAATATTCTCTCTTCACTCCAAATCACCCTCTTCATCACTAGCATCATTAAGACTAGAATCAATGATGTCATTTTCCTCATGATTAAATCTAGTGGACTTTTATTCATTGAAGTATCCATCTCGTATGAATCAACTTTGGAGTTTTTAAAGGTTCAATACCATCTGAAAATTTTGCATTCTTTTGGAGTTGTACTGTTGCTCCCTAGTTAACAAGTAGTTTATTTGTTTATTTAATAAACATTATAAGTCATTTATCTTTGCTCTCCTTTACTAATCTTATAGATGTTTTTTTATTGTCACCCTTCAGGGCTTAAAGCACAGTTTCTCTTGTCTCCTTGCATTAGGAACCCTTTGAGATTGTCTTTTTTGCAAATTAGAAAGCTCGATATTGTTTATCCATTTGTTCTTTTATATCACCAAACACCACTTTCATAAGCTTAATTGTTGTAGCATCACTTGTAACAAAAAGAAAGTGTTATTCTCCTGTTTAGGTGATCACTCATCATTAAAAGACATTGTCAAATCTAAAATTTTATATTTGTAACAAAAAAACCTCACACACCCACGTGTTTATACTCAATAATATGTCACTCCACTCGTGTTTCACTTAAAGCTTTGGCTTTTCATGGTAATACTCTTACCTTTTCACCTTTTACCTCTCGTGCTCTCCTATTTAGTTCTTTAGGGAACTAATAAAAACAACCAAAAATATCAATTTTGTAACGCTCAACCAATAGAATAAAAAAAAAGTCAAGAACAACAAAAACTAATATGAAAATGAAATTCAAGGTAACCCGAAACAAATATAAACTCTACACTTGAAATCAAGTTCAAACAAAACATTTAATTTAATTGTAATTTTGGTACATGAAGTCAAGAATTGCAATTTTTTCCCAAAAATCTAAATTTAATTGTGTCCCTATTCATGCAAGAAACTATTTGAACTGAACTTATGCAAATTCTTTTCTTCGCTTCTTTTATTATTATTATTATTATTATTATTATTATTATTATTATTATTATATAATAAGAATAATCTAATTCAATAATAACTTAAGGTAGCAAAAAACGTTTTTTAATACTAGCTACTGCAATTTAATAACAAGAATTTATAAATAAACAATGCGGAAAATAACTTGATTTCAAAGCTTTACTTTGATACCAACTAATATGAACCCGAAGAGTAAGAATCCTTAAACCCATAAACAAGGTAGAAACAACATAAGAAAGCTAAAATTATATTGAATCTACTCGATCCAATGACTACCTAAACCATGGAACTAAAGTTATTAACAATCAAGAACTAAAAGTAACATCACAATGATAGTTAATCTTTTTTATACTAGCTAAAACATCCTAAGCAAATCTAGAAAAGTAACAAAAGATTTCTAAATAAAATAAGAAAAATAATCCTAAACCAATTATAAAAATAAGCAATTACCACACAGTAGCTTTTGGGCTTTGTTGTAAGGACTTTCTGAACTCTGGTCACCAAGACATTTAACTAAATATAAAAAAGGTCTTTAGAATCTTCTAACAAAGTTTTAGCGTGATCCAAGGATCACATCAAAAGTTATGCTTGTTAGCGTAAAACTATGCATCAGAAAAAATAATCCCAAATCCACTTCTAATATCTTGAATAATGAGGATTGTTGCTGCATAAAGAATCCACATGTAATTAGATGCTTTGCTTTCTAAGATTCCACAAAACATATGGAAAACAATCATTTTTTTTTTCTTTCGTTATTTGTTGGTGGATTTTAAGCCTGACTTCAAACACGTTTTTCTCTCTCGTCTAGATGTGTTACCTAACATATATGGATGGAAAGCTTGAGATATCTAATTTTTATTCCAAATAGAATTGCAATAAAATTCCATATATAGTTTCAAATATGGCCTTAAGAATACACAAAGGTTTAATTTGGTAGATGTGCAACTTTTTAACCCAAAAATCTTGGCTTAGCCCATTAAATTCCTCTTTGAACTTCTTAGTTTCAGAACTTATAATAGGCCATTGATACCCCTAATGGATTCTTCAATGATGCTTATTGATTCTTATCATTCCCCCTCTCCTTAAAAGGATTTGTCATCGAATCAATAATAGGAACACACCATTTATAGAAAATATGTCATAATTCTACAACATAGAAGTAACAACAGTATTTTGCATAGATTGTTTTAGTATAAAAAACATTCTTTACAAGTGTAAACCCTAAGCTTTTATTATAAGAAGAATAATACGATATAAAGAGTGGTTTTCTCTAGAAGGTCTATAGAAAAAAAATAAAGAAACACTGAATTTTCTAAAGAAAAGGGGATTAAAGCTGAATGTGAGAGGTGTAAATTAAAATGGGGGGTAAATGGATTTAAGGAAAGTAAGAGGAAAAAAAAAAGTAACAGCCTCTCTTAGAAAAAGAGATGATCCATCTCCTTAAAACAAAAAGAAAAGGGGAAGTGATGAGGATCAGCCCAAAAACAAGCGTAATCATGCCAACGACCCATTGGAGTTGTCAATTAGGCCAATTACAAGAGCTAGGGCAAATAAACTTAAATAAGGATTAAATGGGCTTGTCAGAACATATGGAGCAAAATGGACCTAGAGGGGTTTGGAACATTTAAGGAGCATGAAGGACAACCTTAAATTCATCTAATTCAGATCCAAGAAGAGCCCAATTCGTGTGGAACAAGAGGCTGATGTGTACGGCCCAATACTAGCCTTGTTAGGCTTGTTTTTTCCTAAACCTACAAGGATAGAGCAATTTATTCTCCTAATTAAGTAAGGAAGTCGGCCAGATCTTATTCGTAAAGAGGGGAGGATTATTTAATGCTTTTCCTAACTTAGGAAGGAAAGTAATTAAATCAGCAATAAAGAAGGAAATTTGTTTTCTTATTTGTCCGAGTTAAACAAGGAAATCCAAGCTAATCAAGGACATTAAAGGGGGCAGAAATAACCTGGACTTGTCGTTTTAGTCTAGTTCACTGACTCCTCTTTCTTCCATCTTCTTTGAAGCTTCTTCTTTCCATGCTTCATCTTACATAATTACATTCATAAGCAGGCATGATACAGCTATATCCGACATCCGATACAACCATTAGAGCCGGTAAGAGAGCTTTGCCAGCGAACCAATTTGAAAGCGTCAAGTACCAATCCGGGGAAGCTTCAGTCTGAAAGTCAAGAGAATCAGCTCTTTTCAAGTTTGATGAAATAAGCGGTCTTAGCCTTTAGTTTAGGAGGAAAGCCCTTATCACAAATTTTCCAAATCAGACTTCTCCTAGTTTATTTGGGACTTCTTAAGGGTGAAAAATCTGATTCTAACATATTTAGGATGGTAATTTTTGAATTTTTATTATTTTTATTATTTTCTTCTTAGTTTTTGAGTTATTATTACTTATTTGGGTCAATTGTAAGTGAGTTTCATATAAGTCCACCTAAAGGGTCTCCTGACATGGTGTCCTACCTTAGGTTTAAATTTCAGATCAATCGTTGAGAATTATAATTGTTGTCGTAAAACTGGATAGTTGCACATTTTACATCAAATCTGAATTTGACCTTGCTTGGATCGTATCATTAATGATGCGAACCTCGTGGTCACGAAACCAGCATGCAAAGACACCAATTCCCGGAAAGCCAAGTAAATCAGGTTTGATAGGAGTGTTACACAAAGATAACTTGTACCTAGGCTTGTACACTATTAGAAACGGAGACCCCCACCCAACGAATATTGATTCGCGAACGAGAAGTATAAGGATGACGCCACGAAGACAGTTGTTCTTCGATAAGTCATTTTTCAGTTCTTTAGAGAACCATGGAAAGGAGATTATCTCACCAACACACACACACACACACACACACACACACACACAAAGTGCGGCAAACAAGAATTTTTATTAATCTGAATTGCGTAACCTTACATGTCTGGTAATGCCCTTATTTATAGTGACTCCAAACTAAAATAAACCCTAATGGACGGACCCCTTATGTGGACTTACATGATGCCCACTTTCAATTAAACCCAAATAATATAAAATAAACCCTAAACTAAGAAGAAAATAATAATAACAATAATAAATCCGAATTTAATATCCTAAATGTAATAGGATCAGATTTGTTGCCCTTTAGAAGTCCCATATAAGCTAGGAGAATCGAATATGAAGGTAGAATTAATTCTGAAATCTTCTTTCCTTTTTTTTATAGCTAGGATGAATAAGGAATCCCTGTAAGAAAAGGATTCTATAACATTGATGAATCCTTGCCACACTTGGAAACTATGTTGCAGCCCTTTAAAGATCTTTGTAGAAATAGGAGATTCCCAAAATAAGCTGCCACATCCTTTTAGAAAAAGAATCCTAGCAAAATAGAAAATCCACAAATCAAAAGGAAGTAAATAACAAAATTCGTACAGCCTCTGTTGACCCGTATTTCGATGCCTTCCTAACTCTGATTGATCTGAAATTTAAAACCCAACATAGGACAACATGTCAGGAAACGCCATGTAAAATTTCAGCCCGATCCAACTGTCAGATTGAGAATTATAATTGTTTCTGTAAAACTGGATACTTGCACATTTTACATCAAAAGCCGAATTTGACCTTGCCTGGATCGTATCAGTTCGGGAAGAACTTGCAATATATGTTAGAACAGGCTATACAAATTTGACTTGTGAACTTTTTATTTGGCAAGGATCCTTTTTCTATGAGGATATGGGAGCTTGTTATGGAAATTTCCTAGTTCTACAAGGATCTTTAATGGGTTGCAACAAAATTTTCACGTTTGACAAGGAATCATTAATGTTCCAAAATCCTTTTCTTATAAGGATTCCTTATTCATTCTAGTTACACAAGGAAATGAGGGTTGGTGGTATTTAATGACAGATTAATTATTTTATTATTATTTTCTTTCATGTTTGGGCATAATTAAAACTTTGTTTCAAGTTAGGATCCAAGACTTGTTTGGATTAGACTTTGGGCTTATTAGTATAGGTTTTTGAGTCAGTTTTGTAAGTGGGCCAAATCAGTCCACTAGGGTAGATCCATTAGAGTTAATTTTTCAAGAACTATTTAAACTCATATAACCTAAATTTCAGCAGCCATTGGTGAATATTACTTCTGAATTTTTCAGTTTTAACATGTGAGAGTGATTCTTGCATTATTTAGTTCTTGAACGAATTGAATTTGACTTATCAAAGATTAACTGGCTTCGTGGCGTCATTCTACTTCATTCGAATAGTGTTGGTGCCTTAAAACAGGTTTCCATTGTATCACACTCATATCAGACCTATTTTGGCTGTCCAAGATCAGATCTTAATCTTCATTGTGGATTGCGTGGCCACGTGATCACGAGATTCACATCAGAAAGATTTGAAAAGAAACCTTTAGGGATGAAATTGTGTGATGATTATGTTACTTGAACGTGTAAGATTTTATCTTAAAAGAAAAACTTATGATTTCAAGGATTGAAGAATTCGGCCAAATGATGGAATTTTTTAATGATGTATATTGATGAAGTCTTGAAAATCCTTGAATTGTGTTGATGAAGTTCTTGAATTGAGTTGAAGAAGTTTCCTGAAATTCTTGAATTATGTTGATGAAGTTTTTTGAAGTTCTTGAATGATTTAATGATATGGATTAGCTCATGAACACCAAAGACCCATTACACATACCCACATACCAAATGAGCCCATCACAAGGTCCAAAGCAAAGATATTGAAATAAGTATTGAATGGAATGACTGTTCAAGTTTCAGCCAAGGTTGAACTTGGGGATTTTTGGAGCATTAAGATGAGGCTTTCATACATTTAATCCATATGTAAGAAAGGCCCAATCCACCCTTATTTGGGCCATGAAGTTTCGACAACAAGGCTATATCAGTTTTGGCCAGCCTTGTTATGTGATGTTTCCATGTGTTCTATGGAGTCCTAATTAGTATTGGATTTCTTATTATATATGGAAACACTGATTATTTTCTTTTAAATATTAGAATTTTTTATTTTTATTTTTATTTCCTTGTCAGGTGAGGAGAAAACATAGTAGAGAAAAGAAAGGAATTTAAGTTGACTTAGGAAACACATAGCCAACGCAGTCTCGTTTTTTTTTTTTATTAAGTATATTAACCAAAAAGGAAACAAAACCACAACAAAGGGCTACCTACCAAAATAAGGTAAAGAGGACAATCCCTCAAAGCCTAGTCATCGAACCTAACTAAAACTAAGTTAAAGAAACAAACACAAAGAAATCAAGGCATACCCCAAGGAAATGCTCGGACTTGCCCTCAACACCAAAACAAGAGAAATCATTTAGAGTTGAAAATGTTTTCAGCAAACCTCCACGCAATATAAAGCCTTCTATTAGTAGCCGAAAAGGCCATATTACAACAGAGGTTAACTTTTGTAACTATACACTGAACAATATCAATATAAACAACTGAGTCATTACAAGGATCCTCTCTATGTGGCTTAACATTCCTTTCCCTCCAGATGTGGTAAACTACAGTAGGTGACATTAATCTAATGACCAAAGATTAAAGAGAATTACCTCTACCTAGGATAGAAAGCCATACAACGATACTAGCCCAAGGATCATGATTGAAAGGAATGGGGCATTTAGAGCACATGTCATACCAAATGCATTGAGAGAAGGGGCAATCAAAAAAATAAGTGATCAACATCTTCAGCACCACCCCTACATAGGAGACAGTTATTGGTCTAAATGAGACCATAAGACATGAGCTTATCCTAAGTCGAAAGGACCTCCCGAACTACTAGCCATAATATGAAGGAGACATACGGAACAACATGTTTATGCCATACAAGTCTCCACCGCTCCACTTTGCTTAAAACAAGGCAGAAAGCATTCCAAGCATAACGAATGGAGAAAATACATGTAGGAGCATCCTTCCAGCAAACAATATCACACCTCCTATCATCTAGAAGAAAAGAATATAGGCCTAGCAAGCTCAATCCACCCAGGAGATTTAGAAGAAGGCCACCTCCACTCTTGATTGTCTATAATACAGCTCACCCTAGCATCTCTACCCAAACCAAAAACAATAATAATCCTTCTCCCAAAAAGCTCCACCAAAGAACCCACAGGATGCCAGTTATCAAACCTAAGAGAAGTAGAACGGCCATCACCTACACGGTGATATAGTCTCCTTGTTGTGCAAGGATAATAATTCAACTTAATTGTGTTTAAGATTGGAAAGATACCAAGAGGTGGCAAAGAGGAGCACCCTTTTCCTTTCAAAAGAAAAATAAATACAAGGCTGAGATGAGAATCCTATTATAACTTGGAAACCATAGGGGCAAAACTTCTCCTTTAGTTCCTAAGATTATAGGGCAGTATTATAGGCTATAAATAAATCTTGTATTAGACCGACAATGTTTTCTTTTCTTCTTCTCTTCTCACGACAGATAAAGACTTAGGACTTATGATGCTTTATTTTTATTTTTAATGTGGACCAGCCTAGAAACACCAGCAAGGACCCATTACATGTTCTAAATGGTCCAATGACTCGGTCCAAGACAAAGGCATTGAATGCATTGGTTTTGAAGGTTTTGACCAAGTCAGATTTGAAGGGTCCATTGGAGCATCAAGAGAAGGCCTTAAGTACATCTTATCCATATGCAAGAGGAGCCTAATCCAACCTTATTTGGGCTATGAGGTGAGGACAACAAAGGAAACAAATGAATCTTACTACAACTTGGAAACAACATGGGTGACTACCTTTTCCTTTTGTTTCTAGGATTAATGGACTACATGGAAAGCTATAAAATACGCCTTGAATCAGTTCTGTAATATTTTATTTCCTTCTCTTCTTCTCACGGCATAACATGAATTTAATATTATAAGCTTTATTTTATTTTGTTAGCTATAGCCCAAGGCTTGTTTGGCCCTACTTAACACTTTATTTTCAGCTAGGATCCAAGACTTGTTAGGATCAGGTTATGGGTTTGTTAGTTTAAGGTTTTTGTTCAGTTTTGTAAGTGGGTCAAATCAGTCCACTAGGGTAGATCCATGCAACCTAAATTTTTCAGGGCCATTTGTTAGGTATCATGATACGACATACTTAATTTGAGGTTATTCCGATATTGTTAGGTCTTGTTTCAATTCTGGTGCTTTAAAATTATGTAATAGGTTAAATAATTTGCAACAAGTTTCAAAACGTGTTTGTCTACTAATTCTTTTGACCAAATCAATATGTTTTTGTTATATTGAGTGTTTTGACCAAATCAGTTTGTTTCTGTTATATTGAGGTATTTAGGAGTGAAATAAGTGTCTTCATTAGTTTTCATTTCTGTTTTATTTCGCGTCTTCATTTCGTCCACAATTCATATGAATTTGCATTGCTACCCGCAAAATCGTTGTAAAAAAAGCATTCTGAAACATTTATGAATCCTTATCACACTTGGAAACTATGTTGCCGCCCATTAAAGATCTTTATAGAACTAGGAGATTCCCAAAACAAACTGCAACATCCTTTTAGAAAAAGTGATGCGAACCTCGTGATCACGTGGTCACGTAACCCACAATCAAGATTGAGATTTGATCCCGGAAAGCCGAAATAGGTCTGATAGGAGTGTGACACAATGGAAACCTATCCCAATGCACCAACACTATTGGAATGAGTAGAATGATGCCACGAAGCCGGTTAATCTTTGATAAGTCACATTCAATTCGTTCAAGAACTGAAGAATGCAAGAATCACTCTCACACGTTAAAACTAAAAAATTCAGAAGTAATAATCATCAAAGGCTCCCGAAATTTTGATTACATGAGTTTAAATAGTTCTTGAAAAATTAACCCTAATGGACCCCTTATGTGGACTTATATAAGGTCCCCTCAAAACTGACCCAAAACCCTATACTGAAAAGCCTATAACTTAATCCAAACAAGCTTTGGATCCTAGCTGAAAACAAAGTATTAATTAAGCCTAAACAAGCCTTGGGTTATAGCTAACAAAATGAATAAAGCCGCTAATATTAAATCCATGTTCTGCCATGAGAAGAAGAGAAGGAAGTAAAATATAACAAAACTAATTCAAGGCTTATTTATAGCCTTCCATGCAGCCCCTTAATCCTAGAAACAAAAGGAAAAGGTAGCCACCCATGTTGTTTCCAAGTTGTAGTAGGATTCTTTTGTTTCCTTTGGTGTCCTCACCTCATGGCCCAAATAAGGTTTTATTGGACCCCTTTTGCACATGGATAAGATGTACTAGGGTCTCCTCTTGATACTCCAATGGACCTTTCAATTCTAACTTGGTTGAGACCTTTAAAACCAATGCATTCAATGCCTCTTTCAATGCCTTTGTCTTAGACCGAGTCATTAGACCATTTGGAACATGTAATGGGTCGTTGCTGGTGTTCTGGGCTGGTCCACATAAAAAAGAATCCTAGCCAAATAGGAAGTCCACAAGTCAAAAGGAAGTAAATAACTAAATTTGTACAGCCTCTATTGACCAGTATTGTGGTACTTTCCTGAACTTTGATTAACCTGAAATTATAACTTGAGGTAAGACAACATGTCAGGAGACTCCACGTAAAATTTTAGCCCGATCTAACGGTCCGATTGAGAATTATGATTGTTGCTGTAAAATTGCATAGTTGCATATTTTACATCAAAATCCGAATTTGACCTTACATAGATCGTATCAATGCGATTGGTAGGAGGAGGAATGAAGAAAGGCCAATAGCATCACGAGAGGAGATGAAAGTGTTGATGAGGAGGCACTTTATGCCTAACCATTATTATAAAGATTTATATCTAAAATTGCAAAGTTTGCATCAGGGTTCTAAGTTAGTGGATGAGTATTATAAAGAAATGGAGATCACAATAATTCAGGCCAATATAATTGAGGATAGGGGGCCGTGATGGCTAGATTTCTTAATGGACTGAATAAGGAGATTGCGAATGTAGTGGAATTACAACATTACATGGAGTTGAAGGATTCATATGGCAACGAATGTGGAGAGACAAATAACGAGAATGAGAATCAAATGTTTTTAGACCAATTTGGATTCATCTTTATCAGCATGGAGGCTAAATTAGAGGGGAGAAAGGCTGCCCAAACAAAGCTTTTTGTCCTTACTAACGCCGAACCACCTAAAGCAAAGGATGAAACCTTTACGGGTTTCAAAGGTAAATTTGACTCTAAACCAAAATGTACTCAGGATGTTAAATGTTTCAGTTGTCAGGGGCGTGGACAATGTGCTTTAGAGTGTCCAAATAAGAGGATAATGGTGATGTGGAATTCAAGAGTGACAAATCAGATTGTGAAGACATCCACCATTGGAGGATTGTATTGAGGATGAATTGACGTTACCTGTTGAAGAGTTCTTGGTTATAAGGCGCACATGTTAGGTTGAGGTCAAGGAAGATGAAAATGATCAGCGAAGGGAAAACATATTCCATAAGCGATGCTATGTATAAAACAAAGTGTGTAGTTTGATTATTAATAGTGGAAGTTGTACTAATATGGCTAGCACTACTCTTGTTAGTAAACTGAATTTGTGTACTGTTAAGCATACTAGACCATATAGATTGTAATGGTTGAATGATAGTGGTGAAGTGAAAGTAACTAAACAGGTTGTGGTTCTGTTTTTGATTGGGAAGTATGTTGATGAATTTCTGTGTGATATGGTACCAATGTAAGCAAGTCACATCTTATTTGGAAGACTGAGACGGTATGATAGGAAGGCAAGTCATGATGCGATTAAAAGAAGGTATACCATTGTAAAAGATAGCATAACATCACTTGATGCAAACCTCGTAATCACGTGGTCACGCAACCCACAATCAAGATTAAGATCTGATCCTAGAGAGCCAAAATAGGTCTGATAGGAGTGTGACACAATGGAAACTTGCCCCAAGGCACCAACACTATTGGAATGAGTAGAATAAAGCCACAAAGCCAGTTAATCTTCGATAAGTCAGATTCAGTTCGTTCAAGAACCGAAGAATGCAAGAATCACTCTCACACGTTAAAACTGAAAAATCCAGAAGTAATAATCATCAAAGCTGCTAAAATTTAGGTTACATGTGTTTAAATAGTTCTTAAAAGTAACCCTAATGGATCTACCCTTGTGGGCTGAACTGACCCACATAAAAAACTGACCCAAAAACCCTAAACTGTAAAGCCCATAACCTGATCCAAACAAGCCTTGGATCCTAGCTCAAAACAAAGTTCTAATTAAGCCAAAACATGAAAGAAAATAATAAAAATAACTGATTTGTCATTAAATACCACCAGCCCTTCTTTCCTTGTGTAGCTAGGATGAATAGGGAATCCTTATAAGAAAAGGATTCTAAAACATTGATGAATCCTTGCCACACTTAGAGATTATATTGCAACTCATTAAAGATCCTTGTGGAACTAGGAAATTCCCAAAACAACCTCCCACATCCTTGTAGGAAAAGGATTCTTGACAAATAGGAAGTCTACAAGTCAAAAGGAAGTAAATAACAGAATTCGTATAGCATGTTCTGACCTATATCGCAAGTCCTTTCCGAACATGGATTCACTTGAAAATGTACCCCAACATAGACAAATACCTCTGGAATCTTATGGTAAAGTGTCAGCTCGATCCAACGGTTGGATTTGAAGTTATGCTCAATAGCGTAAAAGGTTATCTTGTATAATTCACGATTACATCTCTTTCCTGGGAAGTTTAGGACAAAATGGATTGGTCCATTTGTGATTAAATCCATCTCTGAGCATGGTGCATTTGAGGTACAAAATCCTAAGAATGGAAATGTTTTCAAAGTAAATGGTCATCGATTGAAACCTTATCTTGAAAACTTTGTGGCTGAAGTTGAGACATTGGATCTTGAAGATCCAATACCATTGTAGTGTCAGAAGTAATGAGTTTTTATTTTTTTTATTTTTTTTCATATTTATTTTTTTTTCATTTTTTTTCTTTCTTCCATCTCTTATATTTTCTTGTTCATGCATTAGGGACAATGCATTATTTTAAGTTGGGGGGTGTGAGGTTCTTTATTTTCCAAAAAAAAAAAATCAATGTTTTCTTTTAGTTGTGATATGCAGGTTTTAAAAAAAATCAAGCAAGAAGTCAGCTCATGTCCAATTCAATCAGACATTCATCCTTGAAAACAAAAGGGGAGTAACAGTTTTTCTAATCTTTATACTTTTCTTCTCTTTCTTTTTTACATTGAGGATAATGTAAAACTTAATTTTAGATATTTGATTATGTTGAATGCTTGAGATGACCATGCTTGTTTGAAAAAAAAAAATTGCATTCGTATGTGAATGAGACGTGTTTAGGATCAACATTACATTTTTGGATTCATTATTGTGTTGAACATTGCATGCTTTAATTTGGGATAGATAATATCTTATAAAGCAAGATATAGCATACTTTTTTAAAAGATTATTGAAGTACATCTTTCCTTGTAAAAGTTGTGTGAGTTGTGTGATTATGCATAAAAGATGAGTGTGATTCTTTACTTGTGATCATCCCTTTTGATCTAGTCCTAAACAAGGTTTAAGTAAATAGAGTAATAATTATTAGACAATTAAATAAATAAATGTGTACAAAGTTCTATCTACTCCAATGTTCTGAGTTGCTCAGTAACTAAGGAGTATTCATCACAAATGTTTATCTTTACATCAAATGGCAGCTTAAAATATGAGTATGCAAAAGCACTTTAAGTTTGTGACTTTGTGAGTAACCGGGTGCATTCATCACAAATGTTTGTATTCGCGTCAAAAGGGAAGTGACCACTTAAAGACAAAGAATAAATAATATCTT
>Ga0307515_10014099_pt1 | contig 14864 bp, 9 predicted proteins | sample 17_EM_MG_FD_194513 | JGI IMG/M metagenome (GOLD analysis project Ga0307515, IMG submission 194513) | Populus trichocarpa ectomycorrhiza microbial communities from riparian zone in the Pacific Northwest, United States - 17_EM | ecosystem: Host-associated > Plants > Roots > Unclassified | place... | reverse complement strand
TTTTTCCTTTTGTTTTTTTTTTTATTATGATTTTTTTTTCAAATTTGTTTTCGTCAATTTCATTTTTAATATTGAGGTGGTTGAGAATTTAGCTTTGTATTTGTTTTCCTTTTCTTTTGTCTCTATAGGGTTAGTTTGGCTTTCGGGTTTACCAAAGTAACTTAAGTTGTCCTGATTTACGAGTTTAGTGGAATATTTTTTTTAATTGAACGTGATTTTTTTATCATCTATTTTTTTATCATATAGTAAAAAAATATTGTTAGAGAAAAACTATATTATTAAACTTTATAAAGTCTATGGACATGTTCATAGGTTTAGCTGGTGGACCTGGTTCGCAGGTTTACATGTTATTTAACTTTGTAAAATTAGGGCTTAAGTTTTTATTTTTTTTTTACCTCAAAACCTATTTTTCAACTCATTTTTGACCCAAAACAGCTATAAAACACATTAGAAACTGTGATAAACCTATCATTGTCCTAAAAAACCAAAAAATCATCTCAAAAACTGAAATCAACCCAAAATCAAATCGAGCTCAAATATGTTTTTTCACAAACTTTAAAGGTAAAAAAACACCTAATATGAACTCCCATCATCAAATGGAACCATTTGACACAAACATCGACTGTTTTGGTGTCAATAATATTTTTCTTTCTTTACTACTGGAATTCGACGACCTCTCTCAATAAGAGACTAAAAAATAACAAAAATGAACTTTTGTATCAAAATTGAATCTGAAAAAAAATTGAAGCACTAAATCATATATTTTGCATTATTTTTAAAGTTAGAGGACCAAAATATATATTTCCCGAAACTTCTGACACTCCAAACATGGATGGTGCCTTTTTTATTTCAGTCTCTATTATTCTTATTCCACCATTGACTAAGAAATCAGAGGCCTTAAATTAGAATCAAATCACCTAAAATAAAACTTTGAGGACCAAAATGAATTGTCAAAAAATAAACAGTGTTATTCATTAGTTGAAGAAGGCAAACAAGAACCTAAAACACTAACCCAAATAGTTTTGGGCTTGAGTATTATAAGGACCAAAATTTTAATATATATATAGGACTAAGTAGAAAAAAAAAGTAGGCTCATGTCGTCCTATATTTATATATATAAAAAAGATAAAATCATAGAGTTTATATAATATAGTTCAATCATAAATGATAAAGAAGGTAAAGGTGAAGCAACTTGAGGATCGTGAACTTTGTAAAATTAGGAAAGAGATAGAGAAAGGGTTAAAAAATGATTGTATGATATGTGATGATGGTACTTTGTGGTTTAGGAATTGATTATATTTTTTGAATGATGTGGAATTCAAGAGGCAGATTTTGGATGAAACTCATGGTTTTCGTTTCACCTTTCATCCAGGTGGTAAGAAGATAAATTAGGATTTGAAGAAAATATTTTAGTGGAATAATATGACGAGAGAAACTAGTGAGTTTGTTTCAACGTGTTTAGTTTGTCAACAAGTTAAGTATGAGCATTAAACACCAATAGGATTGTTGCAACATTTAGAGATTCTGGAATGAAAATGAGAGTACATCTTAATTGACTTTGTGGTAGGGTTTCCAATAGGGGTGATCATTTTCGGTTCGGTTTGGTTTTTACCTAAAAAATAACCAAACCGATTTTTTTTTAAAAAAACCCAAAACAGGTTTAAACCGACCGGTTTTGGTTCGGTTGTTTTAGAGCAAAAACCAAAACCCAACTGATTGGCTCTGTATTTTTCATTTTGGCTCGGTTTTTTTCCAATTTGGCTCGGTTATTAATTTCGGTTTGGTTTTTTAGTTTCAGGCTTATGAAACCGAACCGAATCGACCGGTTTTTTAAATATTCTAATCGGTTTAATCGGTTTTTTTTTCACGGTTCGGTTTTTTCAGTTATTTTTTTTCTGATTTTCTCAGTTTAATCGATTTTTTGGTTTTTTTGCTCACTCTTAGTTTCCAAGATAAAAAAAGAAAAAAAAACAGAAAGGCAGTGACACTGTATATGTGATTATTGATAGACTTACTAAGTCAACTCACTTTCTTCCTATCAAACTTACTACTCTACTTTGTGATTTGGCATGATTGTATATGGATACAATTGTTATTTTATATGGTGTTCCTATTAATATTGTGTTAGATAAGACAAATTTGAAATTTAGCATTGTATTTAACAAGTAAATTGATGAACAGACTAAGAATAATCAGATTATGGAATATCTATTGAGAACTAGTGTGAATGATCTCAAATGCGATTGGGATCACCATTTACCTTAGTGAAGCTTATATATAACAATAGCTACCAGACGAGTATAGGGATGGCACCTGTTGAAGCTTTGTATGGAAGATGGTACAAGTCTTTTTTGTGATGGGATGAAATTGGTGAGCAAAAGTTGTTACGATCTAAAATTATGTAAGTTATTATGGAGAAAATAAATTTAATTAACGATAAGTTTAAGATAGCTCAGAATCAACAGAAGAGTTAGGCTAATAAAAAAAAAAGTGAGATGTAGTTTAATTATGGTGATTATGTTCTTATAAAGGTATCTCCTATTAAGGGTGTTTATGAGGTTTGATAAGCAAAGAAAGTTGAGTTATATAGGACCATTTGAGTTCCTAGAGATGATTTGTGAAGTTGCTTATAGAACTTCCTTACCACCGGAGTAATTCAATGTTTATAATGTGTTCCATGTATCCTTATGGAAGTATGTTCCTTATCTAAGTCATGTTGTGGTATACAAGCCGTTGCGGGCTTAAAAAGATATGACTTATAAAGAATTACTCATTTAGATTATAAACCGGAAAGATCAAATATTAAAGCATCAAATTATTCTATTTGTGAAGGTGCAATGGTCTAACCATATATCATGAGAGGCAATTTAAGAGAAAGAGGAAGATATACGTGCAAAATATCCTTATCTATTTGAGAATGAAGGTGTGTCAAGTTTTGAGGATGAAACTTTTATAGGAAGAGGAGAATGTAATACCCTAACCCAAATATTTTTAGGCTAGAGTATTATAAAGACCAAATTTATATATAATTTTATTTTGAACTAAGTAGAAAAAAAATTAGGCTCATGTAGCCCTATATTTATATAAAAGAAAAGATGGAACCATATAGTTTATACAACCTAGTTTTACAAACTTCATGATAGTTTAGAGAAAATAAATCTTAAAAGTCACTTGTTTTTCAAAAGGTATAGAGAAGAGGAGTAAAGCATATTGACCTAGAGTGATTGAAGTTCCATTTTTTTTTAATTTCAAGGTAAGAAATATGAATCTATTTTATGTAGAAAGATTATGGATGGATTAAGGTTTTTTTCTATATAAAAGGTGCATAAAGTTCAAGAAGTTAAATCTTATTTGTATGAATGATCAAATATAATGAATATAATAGATTCTATGATATTGTAAGATGTATTAAGAGTGCTTAATAATTATTTAATGGTCTGAAAGTATTAGGTATAAAAGTGAAAAGTTGTTAGTTTAAGTATTTGACAGAGGTTTGTAGTCGATCCAAAAACTATATTGAATAGATTTATTTTTTTACCCAAATTTTATACTAAAATTATTATTTTGTCTAGTTTCTAACACCATAAATGATGTATTAATATGAGTTTTTGTAGAGATAGTTAAGGTGAAAAAAGTAAAGGATACGCAAGCTATCTAGAAACAACGTCAAAGAATGATTTCAAGGCTTTTATAAACTTTATAAAAGGAATTACATGGTGAATCATATATGGATGGAAATGTAATTAATACTATTTTACAACCCAAAAAGCAGAACGAAATTCTAAATTTTCTAGAAGGAGTTATGGTTTTCTTATTAGGAAATATTCAGTTGCCAAATTATTTTAATCAAATGTTAGAGAGATTTTAACGGGTTATATGCTTGTGAATAGGTTGTTTGAGCTGATATTTTGGACTTTGGTTGTTTAAACAAAGGAGATGAATAGATCTTCACAAACTATTATTTTTAAACAAAATAATTTTTTTTTTGATTTTGTATTTTTCCCTACTATATATATTACATTCTTTAAAACAGGATCAAACACTTGTTATGCTCAAATTTATTTGCTTATATGTGATGTTTGTTAATGCATGTATAGAATTTTTATAAAAATGTTTTATAACCTAATTTATGAAAGAAAATGTTTTGAAATGGATTTTCAAATAGTTGCATATTAGCTTTCAAATGGCTAAGATTGAGGTAATGATCACCGGTGAGTGGATTTGTTGACACTAGAACTAGTTATAATGGCCAGCCAATAGGTTATAATAATTGGCAATGGCCCTTGCCAACCAGTTATAATAGTTGGTCAGGAATAGTCAATTAATGACCTGGTCACGTGTATAATATGGTTGTAGCAATTTGATTTGAGAGTAAAGTCCTATTTATAAAATTGGATGTCAAGTAAAAGCATGTATTGATGACTTGTTTTATGGTATGTGTTTGTGAACTATGAATTATTAATATATTTTTATTTTAAGTTTTTGTTTTATTATTGTTAATGCAATATGTGTGTGTGTGTGTGAAACTTGTGCTTGGCCTAGTAGCATGTGTAGATTTACTTGCTAGAGTGTGGTTAGCTTGGCCCTTTTATGTTCTCTCCTTAGATATGTGGAGGATTAAAGTAGAGGTGTTATTGAGTTTCGAGCTATGAAGTTGACGTTGTCAGTTTAAATTATTAGCTATGCTTAAGAACTTTTGTTTAATGAAGAACATCTTTTGACTTGTGATTAGATATTCATTATTAATATTTTCTAGAACTTGTAATAAGATCTTTGTGAGTATTTTTTTTTTTAGTGATATTTATCATGTTTAGAACTTGATGTTGTTAAGTGATCATTTATAAAATGAGGATATTTAAACATTTTGGTGAATTTGTAAAGTTAACCTTCATATTATCTCGGGTGGAATGCTAGAAGATATGGGCATGTCTATGCCTGATATTTAGAGGCGTGATAGTGTGCATTGATTAACTAAATACTTTCAAAATAATTTTAAAAATGTTGTGGTTTGAAAACAAATTGTAACATTTTCATGACCAATGTTTCAAGATAAAGTTTTAAATACTTTTAAAACTGTAAATATATCACAACGTAATTTCATCACATTTCCAATCAATCACTTGTTGTATGTATCAAATTTTGAGACCTAACCTCGTCAAAACTTTAGTTCTTACTATTGTTTCTCTTCGTTCTCCAACTTGTATCGAAGTCAATATCATTCTTTGGATGCCACGATTAATTAATGGGATTCCTCACTTGATCTCTTAGCAAATTAAATAAGAGAACAAGAACCGTGACGTTCAAGAATCTCCAGGCAAGAATTTCTGCATATTTGTTGAAGTAGCTGTAGGATCTAATAAATCTAAGTGCTTGCCAAAAGGCTTAATTTTCATTTCATATAACAACTATCTATAGGCTTAATTTTCATTTCATATAACAGCTATCTATAATATAATCCCCGTATCAGAGGTACAAGAGGAGAGAATACAGTCAATGATTTACAGGATGATTTAAGGGAGATAGCTGTTCTAGAAATCTCATTACTCCCCCCATCTAGTTGGAGCATGTAGATTAGATAAACCTCATCTTGTCTAGGATATGACAGAATGCCTCTCTGCCAAGAGGTTCGGTGAAGATGTCATCTAATTGAGAAGATATGTGCATGGGCACTACTTCCCTACAATGCCGAGCCTCCAACTTCCACGTCTCTTGGAGAACTGGTCAGGGGGGAGGTGCTCAGTCCTATATCACAGATGAATTCTTCGAGAGGATGTTTGAAGGACAATCATGCCTGTGTAACAAGCAGCCAAGCACCGTTTGCTTTCTCTTCGCAAGAAAGGTTGCTGCTCCAAGCGCTTTAGAACCACTATTAGACTTGCCAACAAAAGTTTTGGGGCTTTTAAAACAAACATGGCCAGTTCAGATGCATGTGTGCATCCATTTCACCGTGATTAGCACAATCCCTCAACTCTGATGAATAATCACAGTACAGTAAGGTTTCTATAGAACAAAATGAACGAGTAGCTGGAAATGACATCGGAAGATTTGCAATATTGATGTAACTAGAAGGTGTAGCGTCATATAGCTTCAAATTGTTCCTCAAAACTTAACTAAGAGAGAGATTTAAGCATTCTGATAACGATGAACCTGTAGCAAGTGATTTAACAGGATATTTTAACTTGAATAACAAGTCATATTTACAACAGAAGCAATACAGAGAGTTGTCCTGAAAATTTTCATCGCTTGTAACGAGAAATTTATATTATTTATGAAGTCAGCTAAAAAGTGCCTTACAGTTCATCATGATCATTTTCCTCAGGCAAGGTAACTTCTGGTTGGAATTCAAGAAGATACCTAGCAGCCAATGATGCGTGAAGTGCAGCACCATAAGGAAGCACATCTTCATTGATTTCAAAGTAAGGTGAGTGTGGGGATTGAAGCTGCTTGTGTGTCTCATTCTGCATTCCAATAAAGAAGAAATATCCAGGTATCATCTCTTGGTAAAAGGCAAAATCCTCAGATCCCATCAATGGTTGCATGTCTTTAACTTTGTCAATGCCCAGCATATCACTAGCAACAATTCGGAAGTAATCGTGCAAGTATTTATCATTTATGGTAGGAGGGAAAAAGGGTTTTTCATTCTCAAGGAAATTAATAACGGCTTTGCACCGTTGTACTGCAGCTTGCCCTGTGACAACCTGTAATTAAAGAGAGACAGGACTGGTCATGGTGAAATATAAGGAAGCAAATGGAAACCTGAATAGAAGTTGAGAATACAACAGAGAAGCATACCAAGTTAAATTTTAGTCACTGAGATAAAGAAGGAAAACCATTTTTAGTTCCGAAGACAAAGCATGGAAAAAAGATCCGCAGATCAAAAAGGTTAGACAAGATTTTTGTCCACAAAAAATGAAACAAGAAATTCAATACAATTTTTTCAGACATAGTTATATTTGCTCATAATTCAACAGCAATACCTCCTCAATACGTTGCTTAAGTTGCATAAAGCTTTCCTTTAAAAAGGCTCGGAAGGTGCCACCAATTGTAACAGAATCTGGAATAACATTGAATGCACCACCTCCTTGGAATTTTGCAACTGTTACCACCTGCATGTTAACTTCAAATTAAACAGTACCAAAATATAAAAAGTGAATACGTATGAATAACAATGTTCAATCACTTCAACAAGCCGAGCATTGTCCCTATCTGCTAACAGAAAAGGCAAGTCTCTTTTTTCAGTGATATAAAAAAGAAACTGGTGCGCCAATCAGATTAAATTACTTACCTTTCTCAATCTTTTTCATGCATCAACCAAATCTGAATCGCAAAATAGCATCCATATAGTAGACATAGGAACAAGTCATGTAATTCTATATTCTATTCTTATTTATTATTGTGATAATCAGCGCAGCTTGATCACTTGATAAAATTTAGGTTTCTCAAACTAATTGATTAACAATTAATTAGTTTTAAGCTGGCCACATTTGAACAAAAGCTGAGGAGGTACTTTTCAGAATCACAATCATAACTGTAGAAGACAAAAATATCCAAAACATCTTGATAACAGAACTCTTCTCATCTAAAGAGCTTCAATATTGCAAGAAAAACCAAGCCATGTTCAAGCACAACAAGGTGGTAAATTAACCCTCTAATGAAAAGCACAGAAGCAATCCTCAAAAATAAAATGCTTTGTAGAATTATAGCATGAAGCAAAAACAGAGGAACTTAAAACAAAAATTATACTGTTTCTCAATAAGATTATGAAAAACAAATGAAAAGGCATTAAGAGTTAAGAGTTGATGTAATGTGAAGAAAACAAAATGTGCACCTGTGAGTCCAGTGGATCAGCTTCACGTGAAACAAGGTGTTGTAAGCTAACTATCACATTGGAAGCTGCCAGTATTGGATCTATTGAATGCTGAGGAATGGCAGCATGACCTCCTTTTCCACTTATTACTGCTTCAAAGAATCCACTCCCAGCCAGTAGAGGACCGTGTCTGGAGGCCACTTCTCCTATTGGTAACTTATTGGCAACATGCAAGCCAAATATAGCATTAACATTCTCTAATGCTCCTTCATCGATCATTTTCTTTGCACCACCACCTCCTTCCTCTGCTGGTTGGAAGATTAGAACAACTGTGCCCTAATAGAACAAAGAAAATTGGAGGAAGCATAAGAGAGAGAACCACAAAGCTCCTGTTCTCTTTGAATTTTGAGAGCTGAAGAGTTCTCAAAGAATAGCAAAGAGAGGGACTAGCACAGGGTCTGAAACCAAAGAGCAGCCTGTCCTGGCCTAGTAGTTTAACAGCATAACTCATTAGGTTGTGATGTGGAACAAAAAGCTAAAGAAAACTAGAAGCAGAGAAAGAAAGAAGAAAGCCAAGAATTAAAAGTAGGGAAAAAAAAGCTAGGATGAAGAGAAAGTTCAAAGGAGAAATAGTATGTTATTTTATCAATTCATCAAAATTGTCTCCCAAACTGAAAAAGAAAAATATAAATAGCATAACCCTAAAATACTCAACTACTGGGCTCAGCCCATCAATTAAAATTGTCTAACATAAATAACCCAAATAAATAAAACAAAAACAATGAAAAAGACCTAGATGGGCTCAATCTCCCAACCAAAGAGTGATAAGCCGGGCCATCTTTTATATCTTTGTCCATATACTCGTGTAATTTGCGATGTGGGTCAGGTGTCCTCATCAGGTAGCTTCCAAATTCCACCAGAGTAAAGGTTTTGGGGTATAGGGGTATATACAGAAAATACTGTTGTGAATGGCCATCTATGGCAGACCAAAAAATATCTAAACTTTAACAGAGAGCTTATTGTCATTATCTGTTAGCTGGAAAGTATTATTGGCATGTTTGAGCTGCTACTTCAAGGAATTTCAATCGAGCTCTTACAAAAAATGCAGATCCACTTTTAATACTGCAAGTATTCTTTCTTTGTACATCTAACGGCTTGCTTCAATGAGTACTTTAAGTAAAAGAATAGAAAATTTAAAATCACAAGGTCAGTGCTACCACCTCCTCCACATATTACTTCAGTATAACTTGTCTACATGAACATGCAAAATGCTGGGCCCGAAGCTGAAAATTTGCTCAATTCCCCCCAAGAAAATTTTACCGAGGCCCTCTTGAAGATGAAAAATTTACCCCCTTTCACCCCTAACATACTTTTTGAACATGTTTAGCTCTTCTATCCAAAAGTTTAGCCCCTCTCAAAGATTAAAGTTTTCCCCTTTTATCCAAATAATGTAAATGAAACCTGCTTAGATCTTCCTTCCCCAGAAGACGAAAAATTTAGCCCAGAAAAACTTCAGCACGGGACTCTAAAACTAGCAGCAGAGCCAGCCATAAATGCATGAAGCTAATCTGGTTGTGGAAAGAAAGTATTTGAAATGCTAGCCATGCCATCAAATAAAAAAACTTCTTAGTGATTAATAAATTGGTCTTTACAAAGAGCAAGCTTAGTACCAAGTTGCAGGCAATGAGATTTGAAGAGAATTGTAACAAGTAGAACACGAGATGAGCTAACATTTCTCTATAATTAGTTGTACCAAAAAACCAAGCTAGAAAAGTTAGCTATCTGAACTGACATCAACTTAGTATACATAAGCAAACATGGTTCATTTTGTTAGTGTGCTGCATGTGTGTTGTTACTTATGTGTATAACAAGTGAGAGCTCCTTGTGTGTGCTCCATGTAATTTTAAGAAAGTGCACCAGAGGACGAGAGGATAAGCGTGCACTCCAAACATTAGTGATGTGTGTGTGGAGAAAAAATGAAGTGAGTTTGGCTTGTGTGGGCATCAAGGTTGTCAAAAAAAAAAAAAAAATTCATCCAGATCATTTTAGGTTCTAATGACTTCAGATCATGAAAACACACGAGTTTACCTACTATGCAAAAGCCTAATATCAAATACAAAAAATAAAAACATAAGAGTTCTAAACAAAATTTAATGATGTTATTACTTTAAAAAGACCAAAATCATGTTTAAATACATAGTTAAATACAAAGTTCACATAAACTATTAATGCTTAAATAAAACATAGAATCTGTCCCCAAAAGATAGAACGACAGAAGTTCAAAGTGATATTAACTCACACATAATGTTTCATTTAAAAAGTAATTAACAGTAACACTCACGAAGGAAAGAAATATTATAAGTATTTTACAAGGTCAAGATTTTTACCATAAAACAAATCTATTTAAATAAAAGACTTTGCAAATTTATTGCAGCACTATGGAGATTGGAGAGTAAATAAATATGCAGGAAAAGCTATAAAACGTATTTGCTATTTGTTGTGTTCTTTTCAATTACATTAAGGGTTAAGCTATTCCCACTCCAAAGTTTTATGGACAGACAAACTAATCCTATTTAGAGTGTCTTTCTTCACATTTAAATTTCATAATATTTTAAACATCATAATTTTTTATAATGAAAATGTATTTTCAATAAAATAAAAATTGTTAATATGCTACATAAGCATGTTGATGATACAAAATACTGTCATAGGATACCAGCAATATAAACATAGTTTTTGTACGAGGATATATTACAAATAATAAAATGAAACAAAAAAAAAATTAACAATCCATTTTGTAATGAAATATCAATTCATGTAAGAAAATATATATACTTAATCAACAATGTCATTGAGATACAATTTTAAATTTAGCATTTAATTTATTGTTTTTTGTATTATGTTAGGAAGTCTTTTATTCAATTTTAAGAAATAATATAGATAGGGTTAGTTTAGTCACTAATAGAAGTCAAGAAGTGAAAATAACAATAAAAGGAGTGGGAATACCGCTTTTAGTCCTCTATTTTCTATATAAGTATATCAAGAGATAGCATAACCTGAATACCTGATTGGGAAATAGATATACAAATAAAAATATAAGAAATGAAACAAAGAGTGCTTTTCCTATGATATCACTTAAGTTAAATATAGAAACTTGCATGTTAAAGATAGAAACAACAAAAAATATAGCAAAGCAACATGTGCAAACTTTAAAAAGTAGCTCAATCAACATGGAAATGGGCCAAAAAGGGAGCACTTCGAACTCATTAAAACCAGCCTATAACTCACATTATTATCAAGTTCAATGAGCTAGCAAGAGAGTCGCATACAATTTTGCTCATGATTAATTTTTTTATCCATGTTAGCTCTGTTCTTTTTTTATGTTTGGCAAATAAAAGCATGAGATTTTACAATTTGGAACCTGTTTTTAACAACCATGGTGAGTGTTTTGTGTGGCATTTGTGTTATGCTCTTCTCCAATATAATAAGCTAAAGCAAATGAAGTAAATTGCTAGGTCATTTTCTCCCAAAGTCTGCTACTTGTTTTGTAGAGTAACTTAGAATTCCTTCTTTCTTTCTTCTTCTTCTTCTTCTCTTTTTTTTTTTTTCCATGAATGAAAGGAGTTTAGAATTCCATGGGAAGATAGATCAATTTCTTTGACACAATGGAAATTAAATGGATGAATTATGCAGCAAAGTAGAAAATCTTCAATTAAACAAAGGTTTGCTGGGTAGTAGATCCAGTTTCAACAACTCTGGTGTCGAAGAAAAAGAGGACATTGAAGAACAATGTGTAAATGACTGCACAAATATTCAGGAAAAAGATTCTGCTATTGCTAAAAAAACTTATCATAATACTTGGAAAAAAAAATTGTCAGGATTTAAGAGCGCTACAGGATAATAATTTGCGCATATATAACAGCAGTAACAGCAAGCCCAAACAAAGTAACAAACCTTCAACTCTTCACGATGGTCTTGAAGGATCTTTGCAGCACCAAGAAGCATTGCAACATGAGAATCATGACCACAAGCATGCATCTTCCCAGGAACTTTGCTCTTGTACTCCCACTCCACCATTTCCTGTCATTCAAGTACCCATGAATCAATTCCCGTGGAACTTTATTTCACCAATTACAAAAGGGTCAATTGAATCCAAACTAAAAGTACAACATGCTGTGCGTAAATGGTTGTCGCTCTAGAAAACCAATATAATTAATGAAGGTAACAAATTTCGACAGAAATATTTAAGTCAACTTACAGAAGATAAGAAAATCAACAAAAACTGTCCCAGTTTAAAAAAGAAAAAGAAAAAGAAAAAGAAGAATAAAACAGCTAGCAACTAGATCTCACCCTTCTGGGATACATTCTCAAAATTCAATTAAAACTCATTTCAATGAAATCCAACTTGCAGCAACTGAAAAGTCATATAAAAAAAATATTTCTAAATTCAATTAAAACTCATTTCAATGAAATAAAAGATAGAATTGAATATATATTATCATTCCTACAAGAATCAAACTGATTTAACACAATTAGACTAACAAAAAGAAGTAAAAAAAATAAAAAAAAATGAAGTTAAACCAAACCTGCATAACAAGAGCATCCATATCTGCCCTTAATGCAACGAAAGGAGGTTTACCAGACCCAATAAAGCCAACAACACCAGTAACTGAAAGTGGGTGTTTATATTTAACACCTATCTTATCCAACTCTGCTCTAACAAGCTTACTAGTCTCAAATTCCTCAAAACCCAATTCAGGATTCTCATGTATCTTTCTCCTTACCCCTACCATCCAATCAAATAGCTCTTCTTTTTTGGCATAATTGAGAAACCTTGAAGGGATATCTGATGACCCATTTAAGCTTAAAATTGGACTCAACAAATACAAAAAAAACCCCAAAGAAACCCAGTTAAACAAACTCATGGTTTTGTTTCTCAAAACCAAGAATGCTTGTTGATCGTAAATTTTGAATTTTCTTTGAGGGCAAAGAAAAAGAACAGATTTTTATGAAAGAAGCGAGGCCTGGATTTATATGGTACAGGAAGTAAAACAAGCAAACGATGGTGTTGCGTGATGTTTGCAAAGCTCAAGAAAGTGTTAGGAAAATGAGGACAAAAAAAGTTGTTTTGGAATATTAGTGGGCGTAGTAGCAGTGGTGGCCGTGATGAGATGCTTCTCTGACTCTACATGACAAATTTATCAGGCCAATAATCCTTGTGCTGATTTGCAATATGTGTATTTTTTTTTTCCGCGAGAAAGAGAGACAGGCCAATTTTCACACGTTTCTATGACTTTGCATGTGCACTGTTGAACTGTTGAGTAACAGAAAATGACAAAAAATAAAATAAAAAAGTAACAAGGTATCGCAATCAAATAAATAATTAATAATAGCAGTTTGTTTTTATATTTTATAAGTGATTTTAAAAAAAATTAATTTTTTTATTTTGAATTAAATTTTTTTATATTTTTATATTATTTTGATGTGTTGATGTTAAAAATATATTTTAAAAAATAAAAAATATTATTTCGATGCATTTTCAAATAAAAAACACTTTAAAAAATAACAGCTAACACAATATCAAGTGGGCTCTAAGTTGTATATTGATATATAGATTGCTACTTAAATTTGTGCATGTGGTATGCTAGGAATCCACATTTTTTTTTATAATACTATAAATATATTTTAAATAAAAAATTAATAATTTAGATTATAGTCCTGACCGGATTTAATAAGCTAGTTTTATTTAATTAAGCTAAAAAAATTAAATAACAATAATAGTAAATGGAATTAAAAAAAAATAATCTCAATAACCTGGTAAAATTGTTTTTGAAATATGAAATTGGATAAAAAAAATGGATAAAAAACCAATTCGAGTCAACCCATGATAATATGATAAATATGTAACCTGGATAAGAAGAGGCGAGTTAACCTAGATTAACTTGCAAAACTCGTGGCCCATGTTATAAGATTGAGATAACTTAAATAAAAAAGAAATTGAAGAAAAACACAAAACCATTTTTTTAAAAAAAAATATTGAACGATGAAATGAAAAAAGAAAAAAAAAACATGTCGACCCACATTAACTTTTTAAACTCATGACCCAAGTCATTAGACTGAAAGTACCATACATGGAAAAACCATGAAACTCAATCTCGAGTAAATCAAACATTGAAGGATAAAATTGAAAACAAAATCAATTATACAAAAGGATAATAGAAAAAAAAGTAGTAATTAGAAGAATGGGGATAAAAATCAAAATAAAAAATAAATTAGAGGACAAATACAATTTTTTTTATTGAAGAGTGAAGTTAAAGAAAAACATAACTTGAACAAAATAAATCAAAAGAATGAGAATCAAATTAATATATATATATATATCATAATTTTGGATTGATGATGAAATTAAAAACCAATATAAATTGCATAAAAAGGAAAAAGAAAAAGGAAAGAATGGGCAATGAAATTACAATTGAATGATGAAATTGAAAAAAATAATCAAAACTCTACAAAAGAACCAGGGACAAATATTAAAAACTAAAAAAACTTGGCACAAATCCAAAAGCAAAACAAATAAAGAGGTAGCTTTGAAATTTGGATGGTTAGGCGTTAAAATCAAGGAAAAAAAAAGAGATAAAAAGAAAGGGTTGTCAGTGTCATACTAGAGATCCGTTCATGATACGTGCCAAGGTAGGGGTGAAGGGGTCTCCAAAATTATTCAAACGCCATCCTAAAAGTCATAATACAGCTATATAAACGTTGCTGCATACGCCTCATAAAGACATGACCACCCTTCACATATGCATTTCAATAACAATAAATAATAATAATAATAATAAAAAGACCTTACTACTCGTAGTTAAGCTAAATTTTTATGTTATGATGTATATGATATTTAAAAAAAAAACACTCAGCTATCAAATCAATTGATTAACTAAAGTTTTTTTATTTTAATTTTTTTAATAATTATTAATTAATCTATTAAGTTAATAAATCCTATTAAAATTTGAATTAATTAAAACTAATCTATTAACAAATCCTATTAAAATTTAAAAGG
>Ga0307515_10014096_pt1 | contig 14865 bp, 2 predicted proteins | sample 17_EM_MG_FD_194513 | JGI IMG/M metagenome (GOLD analysis project Ga0307515, IMG submission 194513) | Populus trichocarpa ectomycorrhiza microbial communities from riparian zone in the Pacific Northwest, United States - 17_EM | ecosystem: Host-associated > Plants > Roots > Unclassified | place... | reverse complement strand
TAGACGACTTCCTATATAATAAACTTATTACGGCCTGCTAGGAAGTAGAGCCCTATAAGTACGCCTACTATAAGCCTATAGATACCTTAGCTAGCCTTATTAATAATCTACGCTCCTCTATTATAATATATAAAGTCTTAAACCTACTAGGCAGCACTTAAGCCTTTATTACGGATATTTAATATCTATAAATAGACTTAGACGTCTACTTTACGGACCGCCGCTACTACTAGCAGCACCCGTACCGACCAAGTCCTAACTATAACCCCCGTAGCAACCCCTATACAAAAACATACCCCCATAAACAAACTAGCTAGAAGTGCTTTGTGTACGGCAAGGAAGGATATTAGTCTATAAGGTATACCTAGGAAGAACGTAACAAGTCTAGGAAGAGACTTAATAGCTATATTAGCCAGTTTATTTTAGAATATAAAGGAGAGGAAGTAAAAGAGCCCCCTAATAAGTTAATAGAAGCCCTTATAATTAACTTTAACTTAAACACTTAGAAATAAGAGACCTTAGAGATATTCCTAACTACTTTTAGACCTTTTATGGACAGCTAAGCCTTTAATATTATAACCGTATTAGCCAACCGTTCCTTTATACACTTAGTTACGCCCAAAAACTATTCTATAAGTACCCCTATTACAAACGTTATAGATTATAAGCAGGACCTATTTATATATATCACCACAGAACGCTATACCCCTAAGGAATTCTACAGTATTATAATTAATATAGGTGCTTCTAAGAAGTCTACCGCAGGCTATAGATAATACCTTATATATAGGACCACTATAAATAATAATACGGATATTAATATTATGTAAACTAGGGCCATAACTATCTAATTTGGTATTAGCTTAACTATATTAATCGGATTAGTAGTAGTTAAGACTCTAATTAGCCTAGTTAACTTCCACATAGTAAAGGCGGATACCCCTTTTCTACTCTGCCTTGCGGATATAGATAGGTTATAGGTATACTATAATAACGTTACGGACACCCTAATTGGCCCTATAACTGCCCTAGGAAGCAAGCATATTACCCTACTAATTATACAACGATTTGGACACCCGTTCCTTATATAGGGAGAGACTTTACGGACCTACATTTAGGAATCTTTCAACTATAACCCGTGCTACCTTAGTAGTACAGAAATCCACCACCTATACCGCCGTTTCGGCTACCTATTAGCTAAAAAGCTGTATAGAGTCCTTAAACGTTCTAGACATAATAATGTTAATAGGAAGGCAATTAACCACCTAACTAAATACTGCTCCTACTGCTAGAAATATAGACGTTCCCTAGGCTAATTCAAGTTCACCCTTTATAAGGATCTTAACTTTAACTATTTAGTATATATAGACATTATATACATTAACAGCAGCCTAGTATTACACATAATTGACAAGGTAACCCACTATTAAGCCGCCTGTTAGTTGTAAAATATATCTATAAAGTATACTTACGATATTTTACGGACCTGCTGGATTAATATATATATTAGACCTTCTAAGTATATCACCCACAACGCTAGTAGGAACTTCATCAGTAAGGAATTCCAGCAGTATACTATAGCCATAGCTATATTAATAAAAGCCGTTCTAGTTAAGGCGTATTAGTCTGTTAGGCTTATTAAGCAAGCTTACCTAGCCCTATAAAGAGCTTACTAGATTATTATAAACAAGTATAAAGACATCTAAAAGAAACTGGCTCTATAGATGGCCGTAAAAGCCGTTAACAACACTACTAGCCCGGATAGACTAGTACCTACCCTCTTAGTCTATAGAGCCTATTTAAAAATAAATAACCTAGATCCTCTTACCCCATTTATTACGGAACAAGCAGCTATAATATAGAAGGCAATAGCCGAGATAGTTAAGCTACGGGCCAAATAAACTATTAATAACGCCCTATACTACCGTAACGGACCTAATATAACCCTAGTACACAACCTCTTACTTAACTCTAAAGTCCTTATATAGCGTAAAAGCGGCAAGTAGACCGGACCCTACTGTTTACTAGCTGTAGAAAACGAGACGTGCTATATATAACTTCCTAGCGGCCCAACCAGCTTTAGAAGCACGTCCGTAAAACCCTACTTTCGGCCTAAAGACACCTATAACGTTAAGCTAGACGAACTAGAAGCAACTACTAAGCTAGATAAACCGGAGGTAACTACCAAGCTAGACAAACCGGAGGTAACCGCCAAACTAGATAAACCAGAAGCGACTGTTACGGCACCGTAACGGATCTAGTCAGGGGGCTTGCTTGAGCCTTGGCATATGTATATAGACGTGTCCTTTTCCACCTTCTGCTCCTCATCTTGATATCCGGGTCAATAGACTACCAATTGTACAGGCTTGCATACGTTCTACGGCGCTTGTGCCTCGATTGACTGAGTCGCTGTGACAGCGACCGCCAAATTAAACGAGCTAGAAGTACCCTTACCTACCCTAAAAGTCCTCTAGAAACCTACTAAACCCACTATACCTACTATAAAGCGCGGTTAAGAACGCCCCTAAAAGTACCCTGTAACTAAGAATACTATAATAAAGACTTACCTAACCTCTATAGGAATATCCATAAGGCAATCTCCGCCTACGGATATATCAGTTCTAGTATAGGAAACCCCCTTTATAGACTTATAACGTAAAGAGATCAACAGACTACTTAAAAAGGGCGTCTTTACAGTTATAATAGAGAAAGACGTTCCGCAAGGCGTCCGTATATTTAACTTACGCTTTATTAACAAAATTAAGCACCCAGGTACTAATAAAGCTTTTAAAAAATTAAGGCTTATTATACAAGCCTATAATTCAACAAGTCAGCCAACAGATTATACTTACACTTATACCCAAACTACAGCAAAGTAAACCCGTAGCTCTTTACCTACGGGATATCTCGCAAGCCTATATACAGTCTAATATCTACCTAAGTAGGGACATCTTTATACGGCCACCCCCCAAGCTTAACCTACAACTAGGAACAATCCTACAGGTTATAAAACCTCTATACGGAGTACTAAAAGCTAGAAACCATTAGTTTAAGATATACCACTAGCACTACGTTAGTAAACTTAAAATGGAACAGTCGACCTACAACCCCTGCCTCCTATATAGCCTATTAAACGGCCTTAGTATTATTAGACTCCAAATAGACAATACCCTATTCCTAGCAAACCAGACCTTTATAGACGCTAAAGAAACTAAACTATAAAAGGCCAAGTTCTTAGCAAAGCCGCAAGAGTAGTTAACTAAGTAGAATCCAATCAAGTTTAATAAAGGCCTAATTATATAAAAGGGCAACCTAATTAAGCTAACTTAGGAACGCCAAGCCTAAAACCTAAAGCCTATTATAGTAAAGCCTACGGACCTTACTAGTTCCCGCGGAGAGACCTATAAGACTATAAATATAAAGGACTAATACGCTGCACAGCGTATAAGAGGCGCCTATATAGCTACAGTCTGCCAACCTAAATCTGCCTATAACTTGTCCTTTACGGCCCAGGCAGTAGATCTATAAGAAAAAAATATTAAGCAGCTTAATAAGCGTATTTAATAGCAAATTAACAAGGTAATAAGAGGACTTACTTTTATACCACTGGACCTAAATTCCCTTAGTATAATAGTATTTATAAATACCTCCTTTACTAATAATAAAGACCTATTATTACAAATTGGCTTTATAATTATACTTACGGACCGCAATTAGGACGTAAATATACTGCACTAGTCTTTAATTAAGTGCAAATAAGTAACCCGTAGTATACTAGCTTCTAAGCTATATACACTAGCCCATAGCTTTAATATAGCAGCCGCAATTAAATTAACGGTCTAGAAGATTCTATAACTAGAGCAGTTACCCCTAGTTCTATACACCAATTTAAAGTCCCTTTACAACTGCCTAGTCAAACTAAGTATAACATAAGAGAAGAGGCTTATAGTCGACCTTATATACTTACATTAGGCCTATAAACGGCGCGAGATTACGGAGGTTAAATAGATTAGTAGCGGAGACAACCTAGTAGACGCTATAACTAAGGCAAAGCCGTATTAAGCTTTTAAAACCCTAATTAATACAAATAAGCTTAACCTAAAAGTTATAAAATAGGTAGAACGGGACTAACGGAGTACCTATGGTACGTCTACGGCCCGTTAAAAGGCCGTACGGCTCGTTATACGGTATAGGTAGAAAACGGTAGAAAGCTACGGTGGAACTTAGTAGACTTATATAACCCGCCAAATTTTATAGGGTAGTCGAATTAACCAATCACAATTTTCCATCCCCGGGATAGAAAATCGCCATTAGCTCACTTAGCACTAGCGCCTTAATGGCCCTCATAATCCAACTTATAGCTCGTCTACTGCCCGTCAAAAGGCCGTATAGTTTATTCTACGGACCATAAGTAGAACTTACGGCCAGCTTAGGGCACCGTTTAGAAGGCAGCCTAGACAGCACCTTAGGGGAGATTTCCTATATATTTTCTTTTATATTTTATAGTTCTATTAAAGCAATTACGGAGGCTATATATAAGTGGTTTTATTTTTTAAGTACCGCCAGTATATAATTATAGCACCTATCGTACTAACCGCGTGCCTACGCGTTCGGTACGCCAGGTACGCGTTTACGCGTTTAGTACACTAACCACTCGCTTACGCGTCTAGTGCACTTATAAAGCACTAACTAATTAGGGGGAGGACACATTAGTATATAAACCACGTAGTCTACTTTATATAATTAATAGTCACCACCATCCTAAAGAGCATATAATACTATACGTATTTCGTGCCCCGGGATATAACTCACTCGTACTATTAAGTTAGTACGAACACCTTTTATATAACTTAATAGCCTTAAGTTTAAGAGTATCTTTAAAGAGGAAGGCCTAGACGGCGAGATTAATAGTATATCCCTAGCAGCGGATATATTATTAAATAGGATCTTAAGTAATATCCTTGTTATTAGCAAGATACTTATAGATTATATAACAGAGAGTATTATTTATTATAGAATTATCTGTAATAATAGCTTTAAGCTTTTATATAATCCTATATTCCTCTAGGACTAAAAGAAAAGTATTTTATTATTTAGCTCTACTATAACTAGGTACCATATAAAGGGTAAAAAGAGCTTTTATCCGGTTTTCCTGGCTATTAATAAAGTGGGCGTAGACTGTAAGAAGAAGGTAGTTATTTAAATACATCTAGATATTAATAGAAAGATAAATACTTTTTAACACTAATTAAACTCGTCTTTATACAATATCTTTCTATAACTAGAAGGAATAGGTAGTTATCTAAGAAATTTCTTTATACATTGTTATTATTAAATTAGACGACTTTAGGTTAAGAGCCTAATAGATGATATAGAATTCTTCCCACTCTATAATTTAAAATAGAAAGTTTTATACAATAACTAAGTTAATAAGAGCTTGCTAGATGACTTCCTTATTTAAAACTTTCGTAAGAACTATAAAATCAACTTTGTCTGTCCTAAATTCTAATACTATTTATACCTAAAGCTCTTAAAGCTTTTTAAATGCTTACTCCTTTATATAAGGCTATTTTAAGTTAATAGAGATTGTGGAGTCTTTCTTAAGGTGTCTTTTTATATTTATAGTTAATAGTGCTAAGTAACTTTCGCACTAATTGCAGTATATAAGCTTTCGGTTCTTTTTATTATATATTAGCTTATTCTTATATAGTAGGCGAGTAAATTTATAGACTAGAGATTAAAGCTGCGCCTATTATGTGCTAGAGCTCTTAATTAAGCTAGGAGTATTTTTAAGAAGAGATAAATCCACTTCTAAAGCCATAATTTGTATAATACTGCAGTAGAAAAGTAGTAAATTCAATAAAAGAAAATTTTATGGGGAATGCTAAGAGAATATTACAATACTTTAATTGATACGAGATATTATATTAATTGTCAATTATCGATCATATTGAGATAAGATTAGATTTCACCTAACCCTAAGGGTAGGACTTTAAAGAAACTTTCCTATAAAGACATTAGGTATTTATTTGTAATTAGTTTAAAACGTATTTACTAAGAGTAAGATTTAGATTATATATTTAATAAACCAACTTAATTACCTCATTTAGTATCTCTAGAGGCGGCTTATTTGGGGGAAATAGTGCATAACTATATACCCTATACGAGGTAAAATAAATATAAGGAGTCTTTTCTAAGTCGTCTAGAATAAAAATATAAAAAGTAATTTTATAATCCTAATAGATAAGTTTCCCTAATCTCTAGGGGTGGTTAATTCCTAGGAATATGTTATAAATATATTATAAATATAACCGGAATGCGATTTAAGTAGGTTATATTTTTTTCTTACTATAGTCTACCCTCCTATAGAGATTTAATTTAATAACTCCGTATTTCTCTATTATATTAGCACCTATATTGCCTAGTTAAATAAGAGATATTAAATATATAGTATTATGTTTCTTATTTGCTAATAATGCTTTTTAGAAGTGCTTTAAATGTATTTCTATAGTAGCCTATATATAAGTAAGAAATAAGTGCTAAATATTAGTAATATTCTAATATAATTAGTTCTAAATATAATCTAGTTAGGTTCTAAATATATTTAGGTAAGGTAATTATATATAGAGTATCTTTATTGCTTAATTATTAGTATATAAGCCTCTATTTAAGAGCTGCATATATTTCCAGCTTAAAATCGTCTTTAAGCTGCTAAAAATAAGCTTATATATATTAACCTAAGTACTAAATATATTTAGAACTAGTTCCGCACCTATTTATATTACGTTTATAAATATCTAAGTCGCTTCTATCTAGGGCTGCCCGCTCTCTCTATATTAGACCCTATATCTCCTTAGTAACTATAGTGTGGCTTAAAGATTATAATCTATATAATTACAGCACCTATCATACTAACCGCGTGCCTACGCGTTCGGTACGCCAGGTACGCGTTTACGCGTTCAGTGCACCAACTACTTACTTACGCATCTAGTGCACTTATAAAGCACTAACTAATTAGGAGGAGGACGCATCAGTATATAGACCACGTAGTCTACTTTATATAATCGACAGTCACCACTATCCTAAAGAGCATACGATACTATACGTATTTCGTACCCCGGGATATAACTTACTTATACTATTAAGTTAGTACAAACACTAATTAGTAAGCGCGCATAGATTAGTAATTACTTGATACCTCCTACCGAGCGATATATACGACAGCGACCACCTATTTAGACTCCTAGTACGACCTACTAGAAGGTTAGAAGTTAGGGATTACGGACTATTACTAACTCTATATACTTATTTAAGTCTTAGTACGGTTTACTAGAAGTTATAAACGTAAATACAAACCTTTACAGAACCCCTTATCCTTAACCCTCTTCGAACCTTAAACCCCTATTCCTACTATACCCTCCCTTAATACCCCCGACCTCTTTTTAGACCCCTTATGGAGACCCCTACCCTTCTATAAACCATTACGGACCCGTTAATCACCTTTACAGACCACTATAAGACCCCTTAAACTATTACGGACCCGCTAATTGATTTTATAGACCGTTATAAGACCTCCCCTACCCGCTATAAGCTACTATAACCCGCCACAGCTTATATAGACATATAACACTATATAATATAGCAGATACAAGTAAGCAAATTAGTAAAGGTCAAAAGAAGTGGAGCTAAGGAGTCGACCTTACGTCTACAGACGACGTTAATAACTATATTAATTTTAAAATCCTTAAATACGGATACTATAAGCTTCTAAACAACGACCTATAGAAGTAATATAAGGAAGACTTTACGGACTTTATAAAAGCTATTCTTAAGGCTTATAACCCTACTGCCATCCGTAACCTACAAACCCTTTTACGTCACTAAGGTGTATGGGTTAAAAAGGATAAATGAGTTACTATTATATGGTCCTTATATAATATAATATAGGAGGAGAACTAAACAGAATAGACTAAAGAGAAAATCCTAGACTAGGTTAAAGCCACGAATAATCTCTCTGCTTCTCCTAAACTTAATAGCATCGCTAGCCTTATATCTAACCTACTTAACCAAATTCGTTCTATAAACCTAAGCGATTTCGGAATTAATCTTACGGGCTAAAGTATACCTAGTACCCAAGTTACGGACTATAATACCCCCGTAAACTAAAATACGGACTAAAACCCTTTTGTTAATAAAGCTATAGATCTATAACCTACCTAAGTTATAAATCCGCAAGCTACATATCCGCAAACTATATATCTATAAGCTATATATCCGTAAGCTATAGATCTATAAGTTATAGATCCGTAACGTACCTAAGTAAAGACCTATAGTAAGAAGCTAGCTAACCTAGCTAAGCTCTATACTAACAAATCTAAGTATAGCGGTAAAAATAATAACTTTAACTTTAAACTAACTATCTTTATAGACCTCTGTTAGAAGGCTAATATTCCTAAATAGAAGTTTAGCTAAGCCTACTCTACTATACTGCGCGGCCTAGCACTTAACCACTACTATACTAACCTTAAGAGTAACCCCCTTAGTATTCCCTTTAATAAGCTATATAAAGCTACCTATAACTACTTTAAAGGACCGGAATATAAGCGTGATATCCTCACCTAATAAAATATAACTAAGCTACGGACTATAATTAACAAGAATACTAAAAAATCGACTATAGAGTGCCTACAAATTTTCATTAAAGACCTCCGGCACCTATAGTATGGCCTTAACACTAAGCTTTAAACAGACGACTTCCTATATAATAAACTTATTACGGCCTACCAGGAAGTAGAGCCCTATAAGTACGCCTACTATAAGCCTACAGATACCTTAGCTGGCCTTATTAATAATCTACGCTCCTTTATTATAATATATAAAGTTTTAAACCCACCAGGTAGCACTTAAGCCTTTATTACAGATATTTAATATCCGCAAATAAACTCAGACGTTTACTTTACGGACCGCCGCTACTGCTAATAGTACTTATACCAACTAAGTCCTAACTATAACCCCCACAGCAACCCCTATACAAAAATATACCCCTATAGATAAACCAGCCAGAAGTGCTTTATATACGGCAAGAAAGGATATTAGTCTATAAGGCATACCTAAAAAGAACGTAATAAGTTTAGGAAGAGACTTAATAGCTATATTAGCCAGTTTATTTTAGAATATAAAGGAGAGGAAGTAAAAGAGCCCCCTAATAAGTTAATAGAAGCCCTTATAATTAACTTTAACTTAGATACTTAGGAACAAGAGACCTTAGAGACATTCCTAACTACTTTTAGACCTTTTACGGACAGCTAAGCCTTTAATATTATAACCGTATTAGCTAACCATTCCTTTATACACTTAGTTACGCCCAAAAACTATTTTATAAGCACCCCCGTTACGGACGTTATAAATTATAAGCAGGACTTATTTACATATATTACTATAGAACGCTATACCCCCAAGGAATTCTATAGTATTATAATCAATATAGGTGCCTCTAAGAAGTCTACTATAGGCTACGGACAATACCTCGCATATAGGACCACTATAAATAACAATACGGATATTAATATTACGTAAACTAGGGCCGTAACCGTCCAATTCGGCATTAGCTTAACTATATTAATTAGATTAGTAGTAGTTAAAACTCTAATTAGCCTAGTTAACTTCCACGTAGTAAAGGCGGACACCCCTTTCCTACTCTACCTTACGGATATAAATAGGTTATAGGTATACTATAATAACGTTACGGATACCCTAATTAGCCCTATAACTGCCCTAGGAAGTAAGCATATTACCCTACCAATTATATAACAATTTAGACACCCGTTCCTTATATAGGGAGAGACTTTACGGACCTATATTTAGGAATCTTTTAACTATAACCCGTGCTACCTTAGCAGTACGGAAATCCACTACCTATACCGCCGTTTTGGCTACCCGTTAGCCGAAAAGCTATATAGAGTCCTTAAACGTTCTAGATATAATAACGTTAATAAGAAGGCAATTAACCACCTAATTAAATACTGCTCCTACTACTAGAAATATAAACGTTCCCTAGGCCGATTTAAGTTCACCCTTTATAAGGATCTTAACTTTAACTATTTAGTATATGTAGACATTATATATATTAACGGCAGCCTAGTATTATATATAATTAATAAGGCAACCCGCTATTAAGCCACCTATTAGTTGCAAAATATATCTATAAAGCACACTTAGGATATTTTACGGACCTACTAAATTAACACGTACGTTAAACCTCCTAAGTATATCACCCACAACACCAGTAGGAACTTCATCAGTAAGGAATTCCAGCAGTATGCTATAGCCATAGCTATATTAATAAAAGCCGTTTCAGTTAAGGCGTATTAGTCCGTTAGGCTTATTAAGTAAGCTTACCTAGCTCTACAGAAAGCTTACTAGATTATTATAAACGAGTATAAGGATATCCAAAAGGAACTAGCTCTATAGATAGCCGTAAAAGCTATTAATAACACTGCTAGCCTAGATAGACTAGTACTTACCCTCTTAGTCTATAGAGCTTACCTAAGAATAAGTAACTTAAATTCTCCTGCCCCATCTATTACGGAACAAGCAGCTATAATACAGAAGGCGATAGCTAAGATAATTAAGCTATAGGCCAAACAAGCTATTAATAACGCCCTATATTACTATAACGGACCTAACACAACCCCAGTATATAACCTTTTGTTTAACTCTAAAGTCCTTATATAGCGTAAAAGCGGCAAATAAACCAGACCCTACCGTTTACTAGCTATAAAAAATAAGACGTGCTATATATAACTTCCTAGCGGCCTAACTAGCTTTAGGAGCACGTCTATAAAACCCTACTTTCGGCCTAAAGATACCCATAACGTTAAGCCAGACAAACTAGAAGTAACTACTAAGCTAAATAAACTGGAGGTAACTACTAAGCCAGATAAACTAGAGGTAACCGCCAAACCAGATAAACCAGAAGCGACCGCCAAATCAAACAAGCTAGAAGCACCCTTACCTACCCTAAAAGTCCTCCAAAAACCTATTAAACCCGCTATACCTACTATAAAGCGCGGTCAAGGACGCCCCTAAAAGCACCCTATAACTAAGAATACTATAATAAAGACTTACCTAACCTCCGCAGGAATATCCGCAAGGCAATCTCCACCTATAAATATATCAGTTCTAGTATAGGAAACCCCCTTTATAGACTTACAACGTAAAGAGATTAACGGACTACTTAAAAAGGGCATCTTTGCGGTTATAATAAAGAAAGATATTCCGCAAGGCGTCCGTATATTTAACTTATACTTTATTAACAAAATTAAGCACCTAGGTACTAATAAAGCTTTTAAAAAATTAAGGCTTATTATATAAGCCTATAACGACTAAGGGAAGGGCTTAGTCCTTATATAATTACCTATAATTTAACAAGTCAGCCAACGGATTATACTTATATTTACGCCCAAACTATAGCAAAGCAAACCCGTAGCTCTTTACCTACGGGACATCTCGCAAGCCTATATACAGTCTAATACCTACCTAAGTAGGGACATCTTTATACGGCCACCCCCCAAGCTTAACCTATAACCAGGAACAATCCTATAGGTTATAAAACCTCTATACAGAGTACTAGAAGCTAGAAACCATTAATTTAAAACATACCACTAGCACCATATTAGTAAACTCAAAATAGAACAGTTAATCTACGACCCCTACCTCCTATATAGCCTATTAAATGGCCTTAGTATTATTGGACTTTAAACAGACAATACCCTATTCCTAGCAGACTAGACCTTTATAGACGCTAAAGAAACTAAACTATAAAAGGCCAAGTTCTTAGCAAAGCCGTAAGAGCAGTTAACTAAGCAGAATCCAATCAAGTTTAATAGAGGCCTAATTATATAAAAGGGCAACCTAATTAAGCTAATTTAGGAACGCCAAGCCCAAAACCTAAAGCCTATTATAGCAAAGCCTATAGACCTTACTAGTTCCCATAGAGAGACCTATAAGACCATAAATATAAAGGACTAATACGCTACATAGCGTATAAGAGGCGCCTATATAGCCACAGTCTGCCAACCCAAATCTACCTACGACTTATCCTTTGCGGCCCAGGCAGTAGATCCATAAGAAGAAAATATTAAGCAGCTTAATAAGCGCATTTAATGGCAAATTAACAACACAACAAGAGGACTTACTTTTATACCACTGGACCTAAATTCCCTCAATATAATGGCATTTATAGATACCTCCTTTACTAATAACAAAGACCTATTATTATAAATTAGCTTTGTAATTATACTTACGGACCACAATTAGGACGTAAATATACTGCACTAGTCTTTAATTAAGTGCAAATAAGTAACCCGCAGTATACTAGCTTCTAAGCTATATATACTAGCCTATAGCTTTAATATAGCAGCCGCAATTAAATTAACGGTCTAGAAGATTCTATAACTAGAGTAGTTACCCCTAGTTCTATACACTAATTTAAAGTCCCTCTATAACTACCTAGTTAAACTAGGTACAATATAAAAGAAGAGGCTTATAGTCGACCTTATATGCTTATATTAGGCCTACAAACGGCGCGAGATTACGGAGGTTAAATGGATTAGCAGCGGAGACAACCTAGTAGACGCTATAACTAAGGCAAAGCCATATCAAGCTCTTAAAACCCTAATTAATATAAATAAGCTTAACCTAGAAGTCATAAAATGGGTAGAATAGGACTAATAGAGCACCTATGGTACATCTACAGCCCGTTAGAAGGCCATACGGCTCGTTATACAGTACAGGTAGAAAACGGTAGAAAGCTACAGTAGAACTTAGTAGACTTACGTAACCCGCTAAATTTTACAGGGTAGTTAAATTAACCAATTACAATTTTCTATCCCCAGGATGGAAAATCTCCATTAGCTCGCTTAGCACTAGCGCCTTAACGGCCCTCACAATCCAACTTATAGCTCGTCTACTACCTATTAAAAGGCTATATGGTTCATTCTACGGACCATAAGCAGAACTTACGGCTAGCTTAGGGCACCGTTTAGAAGGCAGCCTAGACGGCACCTTAGGGGAGATTTCCTATGTATTTTCTTTTATATTTTATGGTTCTATTAAAGCAATTACGGAGGCTGTATATAAGTAGTTTCATTTTTCAAGTACCGCCAGTATATAATTATAGCACCTATCATACTAACCGCGTGCCTACACGTTCGGTACGCCAGGTACGCGTTTACGCGTTTAGTACACCAACCACTCGCTTACGCGTCTAGTGCACTTATAAAGCACTAACTAATTAGGGGGAGGACGCATCAGTATATAGACCACGTAGTCTGCTTTATACAATCAACAGTCACCACTATCCTAAAAAGCATACGATACTATACATATTTCGTGCCCCGGGATATAACTCACTCGTACTATTAAGTTAGTACGAACATAATCAATTCTAAAGATATTTATAATGTTTTACTCCTAAGTAACGCATTTTATGTTTTTTACCTCTTATATTTAAAAGAGCGGATATTATAGGCTTAAGAGCATATACTTATCTAGTTCTATATTAGATCTAAACGCGTTATAAACTAGTTATAAATATAGTTAGGGTATAATTTAAGTTTTTATTAACTTACCTATATGGCTTTTTGTGCATCTATGCCTTTTAAGTTAATATAGTAAGTATAGCCTTTATATAGCATCTATAGGTACTCTAAAAGACTTAAACAATCCTTAATTATAAGTGTAGTAAGAGAATTAGTAGATGCTTTAGTAAGAAATATAATATAAGGAACTTCGGGCTAAATATATTTAGAATTAGATTAGAACGCGTTTAAAATATATTATAAACTTACCTTAATTTAATCTTACGGCTGTATTTAACTCTTTTTTAGTATATAATCTTCTAACCTAAGGATACTATCTTCTAAATTAATTTTAAACTTATTTTTATTATTACTAGAGAAATTTAGTGGCTAGTAATTATTATATAGATCTATTTAAATTAGAATATATTCTAAATATATTATAGATACGTTATAACTAGTTACCTATAATAGTTAGTTCTATTTTAGAGCTAAAAGGTAAGTTATATAGTAGGATAAGTAATTTGCGCTTAGTTAACTACGTAATCTTATATTTTTAGCTAAGGCTGCCCTATATAGGGATATGCATTAGCGCTTATAGTAAACCTATCCTTTAGCGTAGCCTGACTAACTTATAACTATAATATTAAAGGATATTTTCTAAACAGGCACCATTAATTAATTAAGAAATTCTATAAAAATAGTAAGCTAGGTAGTTAGGCGTAGCGCCCTTTAAATATATAGCTAAGATCTTAATAGATTTAATAGCTATAGCTTTAGTCTTATAAGCTAAGAGGTTATAAGAGCTAGGGGCTTATAGAAGCTAAAAGATCCTACAAGCTAGGTAATTGTGCGAGTAGGGTAATCTAACCTAGAAAATTAGGTATAGTGTCCTTTAAATATATAGCTAAGATCTTAACGGATTTAATAGCTGCGGCTTTAGTCCTATAGGCTAGGAGGTTATACAAGCTAGGCGCTTATAGGACAAGGTGTCCAACAGCGAGTCTTCAGCGAGCTTTGGGGCTTGGCAGCGAGCAAGCTGGCCAATTAGGGCCGCTAGCTGCGCTGCGCTGCCCAAATCGAGGTCGAGACTGCAGCACGCTGCCAGCGTTTCCTAATTAGGCAATTTAGATAGAGTTTTTGGAGTAGTAGTTAAAATTTTTGGCAGCACCTCAGTATATACACGAATTAACGTTACCCAGTTAAAAATCTATCCTTATTCGCCCAGTTCAGTATAGAAATGTAGTAAAAGCTATTTATATCGTATCTGGAGGTTTAATAGAGC
>Ga0307515_10014095_pt1 | contig 14865 bp, 5 predicted proteins | sample 17_EM_MG_FD_194513 | JGI IMG/M metagenome (GOLD analysis project Ga0307515, IMG submission 194513) | Populus trichocarpa ectomycorrhiza microbial communities from riparian zone in the Pacific Northwest, United States - 17_EM | ecosystem: Host-associated > Plants > Roots > Unclassified | place... | reverse complement strand
GAAATGAAGTTTTTATTGAGAGATGCATTTTATCTTCCTTAATTCAAATTATTTATGTTTTTATAAATATTTATTTTAATATCTTTTAATTCTTTATTAAAAAAACAAGCTAAACATAAAAAAAAAACATGTTTTTATAAAAACAATATATTAATAAAAATTAAAAATTCACCTAATAAAATACATTTTTTTAGAGAATTTAAATCTTTATATTTTTAGCAAATATTTATTTACATTATAACATAACTAAATAAAAATTGATTTTATATCACATACAACCCAAAAACTAGCATAAAAACTATTTAAAGTTCAAAGTAGTCGAGCTTGATTTAACTAATTTATATAAATTTATATTTTTGCTTGACTTAATTTGATATTAGCTCAAGGATTGAAATTGTAATAAAGTAGATGATGGCATGTAAAAAAAAAATAGTTGGACCTAAAATAGAAGGCCCAACCTAGCCTAATTTTAGGTCAGTCAAACCTTCTCTTAAATTGGTTCAATAAGACTAATTTTAAGCCCATTCAAACTTCCTTTTAAACTAGTCTAATCGAGGCTTACAGATAAAAATAAATTAAGGAGCTGCTATACAAAGAGAAGCTCAGGCAAGAAAAAAGAGAAATAAATTTAGGTGTGGAAGTCAAGGCAAAAAGAGAGGAAAAAAAAGGGAAAAGAAGGAAGAATGAACGAGCCACCAAAGCTACATCGTGCGTTCGCTACATACATGCACCACACCACTAAAAAGCTCTTACCAAGATGACTCGGATGACACCAAAAGTCATTATTAGAGCTCCAACCACGCCGTACACACAGCTAGAAAGCAATGCCTTTCTTCAATACCATTGAGTGTGATACACATTATATATATAAAAAATTCCCTCATTTTATTTTGATCTTTGATTCCATAATAACTCTTTAATTTAGTACTGAACCAACCTAACTTAACCCTCTTTAGTCCTTGTCTAATCTATCATTATCCCGAACTCAATTGAGGGTGAAAAAGATAAAAAGAGGGAAGGAAAGGCCATATCCAAACCCTACAACTAACCCAATGAAGGGTAGAGAAAATAATGAGAGTAGAGAAAAGGCCAGCATAAACCTGACCTAACTAAACCTACACCTAGCCTAATTAAAGGTGGAGAAGTGAAAAGGGAAAGGGAAAAATCCTAGGGCCAACCAGAACAAGCCTAATTGAGCCCTTCTATAGGCTAGCCTAACTGAACTTTCCTTTAAGTAAGCCTAACTTGACTCCTACACAAACATTGTTGCATATACTAGCCATCATCTTTAGCCAATAATTGTCTCTCTCAAACTGTTTTAAACTAACCTTTACATCAATGACTATCTTTAAATCTAACTTTGTACTAAATCTTTTGGCCTAACTAATCTTTTTACCAATAACTATCATAATACTGACTCTGCATCAACTTTCATGACCTGGCCATCATTTTAACCAATGACTTACTCTCAAATGCCAATTTGTTTTACCAATAACTATAATAATCATGAATATGCATCAACTCTCTTTACCTGATCACCCTTTTCACCGATGATTACTCTCAAACACCAAAATATCCACCAATAGCAAGTGTGATAAACCAACCAATGTCTCAACTTTCTAGGAAAGCAGATATTTCTCATCATTTTTTCACACAAACTAGTAAGCTTATGTGACATGAGGTATCTATAAACACCATGAGTCAATAGGTAAAAAGATTGACTAGGATAAGTTAAAACAAGATCATTTGACCCCATTACTCTTTTGTTCGACACACTCTCTATTCCATACACTCATTCTCTTTACACAAATATTTCACATCTCCTACATTTATTAACTTAAACATTAGAGGATCCTCTATTTTGACAGAGGACTTGTTTTGCATTATTCACTAGCCGGGAAACATAACCATTAAGAGCCCAAACCTATTATGAAGTTTTTCATGACTTTATCAGTAATCAGTAATAACTTATTGTTGGATTGCATAATCTCTTTTTAAGAAAAAAATTTAAAAATCTAAACAAGATATAATACATATACATAAATCAATCTTCAACATCCCTTGTATTTAAAGATTCCTTTGGTGTTCCCTATTTATGATGTGTGAAAAAAAGAATTCTAATCATTTGGACCTAGCCCAAACAAGTAAGATTTTTTCTCTTTCTCTTATTTTCCCTCTTTCCCTCACCTTATCCACAAATATCCAAGCCTGAAAATGATCAGAAAACCAATTGTTGATATAAAAAAAGAATATATAAATTCTAATAATTCAGTATAAATATTCCCACGATATCTCTTTTTATTTATTGACCTGATGGTGAAAAAAATAATCACCTAACACGAGAAAACAAGTCCTACTAGTTAATCAACACGGTAAATAAATGATATTCTCTTCAAGCTAATCAATATCTTTTCTCAAGTAAGCTACTCCTTTTTTATGTTGACCCTTGAGTCACATATTAATATTTTATATATTTTGATGATAACAATTAAATAGAAACAGACTAATGATATGCTTGGATGAAATTAAATTTAAACAACTTTATATGACTATCACATCAACAAGCATGATGTATTGAATGAAAAGATCAATCAACAAGTCCAAGTTACAAAGTAAGTGCAAACTTAGTTTTAAAGTGTTTATTTAATGCATAAATGTTAATCTTTTTATATCATACTTGATAGCACAAATTAAAATGAATGCACACATTTTATTTTGCATGCATTTAAAAAATATTGATAAAATGACCATGATTAAAATTGATAAATTTGAAATTCTATATGAACTAGTCAATCATTTGGTGATACCAAATGAACTGGTCGATCACTTGTTCATATGTGATGAACACCTGAGAATTTAAATGAATCATTCGACCGATTGGCTAGACCAATCTGAACCGGTCAACCATTTGAGTTGTTAGAGGAACAATAACAGCTATAAATGACTGAATTTTTGTTAGAAACATACACACACACACATAGCTTGTTTAATTGCAAAATTCAGTATAGAAATTGAATATATATCATACACAAGTTATTTTAAGAGCAAAAAAACTTCAAACCATCAATCTTATATAATACTCATATTTGTACATTAAAACCATCGTATTCTTGTACAAGAGTATAAATACTAACATTCACTACACTTAAACACTTTCATATATTCTAAGTGATATTGAGTGAACTATATATATATATATATATAAAAGCTTTAATTGTATTATCTACTATTTGAGAGAGTATTGTTATATTTCAAACAATTATAATCTTTGAAGAATATAAGTGAAAAACTCTTAGTCATTGGTGAAGTATATCACTAAGGTGATAAATCTTGAAGAGAATATTTTTTCAAGTGATGAAAAAGAGCTTGGTGATAATTTATCAAGGACATTATAATCTTTAACTTGGATTGGTAAAGAATACAATACTCAAGATTGATTTGGTGCTTGAGGTATGGATGTAGACTTGCCAAAACATGTTAAAAGCTGAGTTTGCAATTTCTATCCCTATATTATTTATTTAAGTACTTTAATTATATTGTTGGTTAATTATATTTAATTAAGTCAATTATAATTTTTGTTATTATTAATGAAACACCTAATTCATTTCATTCCATAGTTTTGAAACTCGGACAAGCCCGGCGGGTCGACCCGGGACCAGGCTGACCCGGGCCTGGGACCGGTCCGGGTCTATGTAAAAACTCACCTAGGAGTTGGCCCGCCAAACCCGGTCAACCCGGCGGGTGGACCCGAAACCCGGGTGACCCGGGCAAACTCAGCTGAGACCTGACCTCTTTTTTATATATATATACATAGCCGCGAACGCTGCAGAATTGCAGACAGAGATAACCTAATTAAAGAAAAGCAATTTCAATTCATAGCTCCTGTGCCCGTAATACGTCTCCACCCCAAACACGGCGTCCTCTCCGTCAATGGGCTCTACCCTTGTCGGCAGCCTCTCGTAGTGATCCCTACTCATTCCCTCCAATTCATCGAGCCTGGACAACCCCTGCCTCGACACAGCGTATCAGAGGTTATTTGATTGAGGAAAGGTTAATGAATCAACCGAGTTTTATAGTTTGATGAGAAAAGAAGGTGTTGTGCCTGTTTCTTTTAAATGAATCAACTGAGTTTTATAGTTTGATGAGAAAAGAAGGTGTTGTGCCTGTTTCTTTCACATTTACTGCTCTTTTTAAGGCTTGTGGTGCTAAAATGGATGTGGGTCTGGGGCGGCAAATTCATGGGCAAACGATTTTGGTTGGGGGGTTTGGTGAGGATTTGCATGTTGGGAATTCTATGATTGATATGGATATAAAATGTGGGTTTTTGGAGTGTGGGCAAAAAGTGTTTGATGAAATGTCCAATAGGGATGTGATTTCTTAGACAGAGTTGATTTCTGCTTATGCGAAGAGTGGAAACATGGAGAGTGCAGGAGAGTTGTTTGATGGGTTATTTGATTTTTAATTTTTTTTTGGGTTGACCCGAGTCAACCCATCTGACCCGTGACCCGATCATTAGACCGGATCGATCACCGGATCGGATTTCAAAACTATGTTTCATTCCTTTCTTAGATGTTATTATTACCTTAATCTTATAACAATATTTTCATGGTGAGCTACTCTTCAGTTTTATTGACAAATAATACATGTGATCTTGTGAATAACGTGTATAAATACTTCTATCACCCATGCATCAAAGATAGATCACTCAATTCCCTCTAGCACCACCCAAAATTCTTGTTTCCATTTTCGTGACAATTAAAATTGACATGATAAAGAAGAAAAAAGGGAAAGATAATGAGGAAGCAAGTTATCAAAAATTTCAGCCTCACCTCTGGCTCTCTTATCTTCAATTTTTGGCTTCTTATTTCTAAGTAATATTTTGTGGATAATATTTTTTATCGAACCTCCATATACTTACTGAACTCTTTCAAAAGGAAGGCCCCATCTCTCTTCCTCTTGCATCACCGTCAGCTGCACATCAGCCCTACAGGTACAACCACTTGACATCTACTTCTTCTCTCTTCATTCTCTAATGCTTTGAAGTTCAGTGTTTGTGCTCTCTTGGAGCTGGTTTCTTTCTCTGTGGTTTGATGTCTTTCTTCTTGAACTCTTTTTGGCTTGGCTTTGAGACCTAGGAGTTCTTGTCTGATGTCTTTGTCCCTCTCTTTTTTATGATTACATATTGCACTGTAAACTTATTATCAACCCAGATGTGTTATTGAATCAGTTTCTAACATTGATGGACTTCTGATGAGCTGAATTCTGGGATGGATTGAACTGGGAGTGTTTGTTTTTGCTGTAAAAGTAGACTTGATTGGTTTAACTGAAAGGTTTTTCCCCCCCTTGTTTCTCCCGGTCTAGGTTGTTGCCAAAAAGGCTGAAATGAGCCCTTTTTGGGGCTTCATTCCATCTGTGTTAAAACCCTCTTTCCAGATTAGTGGTGTCTTTATTGTTCATATTCTTTGCAAATCTGTAGGCATTCGCATCGTGTCTCCTTATGCGTTTTCCCTTTCTTTTCTTTTTTGCTGTGTTTATGGCAAGTTGCATATTCCATAAATTGCTAGATGTTTCAGCTTTCTTTTTTCTGCAGGAACTCCCCAAGTGTGAATATGAGAATGGACATAAAATCAAGCTCTACATTTTGATTGCATTCCGTGTAAAGTTAGATCTAATCAGGGCTCTGCAATTGACAAGTAGGTGTTGCCTGCATGGGAGAATTTGATAAGGAGAGTGCTTTTCCGAGAACCTCCAAGAAAAATCAAGCAGGAACAGCCACTATCAAGAAACGATGGGTGGCATTACCAGTGAAGGTAAATGATTATAGTCTACATGCCTTCGTTTAATATTAATATCGTACTATAATTTATATTATCTTGACTCTAGTCTAGAACTCAAACTTGATTTGGTAGCATGTGATTATACTGTCTATGCACGTTTTAAGTTATGCATGCTTCTTGGAATGGCAATTTAACCAAGAAATGACTCATATTGACACACTCTAGAATCTGGATGATGAGGTGGAAAACTGAGTGATTTAGAATTTGAAGTGTCTGGAATAAAAAAGGTATAACACATTTAATTTTAAACAAGCAGCAGTGGACATGGGAAAGAATTTGTTAATATGTTCATTAAGATTGATCACCTTATCATGACAAAGGTCAAATTTTCTTGGTGTGTTGGCAGATCAGTATGACACCGTTGCCTTGCTTGTAAATATAAATATAAAAACCCAGGAAAAATCGGCCTGGATACAACAACAAATCCTATGGTTTTTAATGACTGGAAGTGGAAATTTTATGCATTACTGAGTCATCATGCTTCAGACTCAATTAATGTATTTAATGATCAATAGCTTTGTATTTTCTGCTCAATAAATAATTAAATATTGTTTTGATTTGTCCAAATTTGATATTTACTAGCTTCTTAACTTCTTAGGAGAATAATCCAGATCATATGAATCAACTTCGTCCTGCTTCAGAGTCTATGGAGTTCCAAAGGGCAATCGGTTGCAAATTCTGCACGACCAAAGATAGTTGCAGAACTGTGCGATCAAGGACAAAACTAATGAACTTTCTGGTAGAAAAGGGAAAGCCACAAGAAGCAGAGTCCATTTTTTATAGTTTAATTGAAGGAGGGCATAAACCATCTCTAATATCGTACACAACTCTCTTGGCTGCCTTGACCATGCAGAAGCGCTTTGACTCCATATATTCAATTATCTCACAGGTGGAAGAAAATGGAATGAATCCTGATTCTATATTTTTTAATGCTGTTATTAATGCTTTTTCTGAATCTGGGAACATGGAGAGTGCCATGGAAACCTTTTGGAAGATGCAAGAAAATGGAATGAAACCCACTACAAGTACTTATAACACCTTAATCAAAGGGTATGGAATTGCCGGTAAACCTGAAGAGTCTGTGAAACTACTAGAACTTATGTCCCAAGAGGGAAATGTGAAACCCAATCTCAGGACTTATAATGTTCTTGTCAGAGCATGGTGTAACAAGAAGAGAATTACAGAGGCATGGAATGTAGTTTATAAGATGATAGCTTCTGGGATACAACCTGACGTGGTTACTTACAACACTATAGCAACTGCCTATGCTCAGAAAGGAGCGCTGGATCAGGCTGAAGGTGTAATCTTAGAGATGCAGAATAATGGTGTGCAGCCCAATGAGCGAACTTGTGGCATCATCATGAGTGGTTACTGTAAAGAAGGGAGAATAAGGGAGGCGTTGAGGTTTGCATACAGGATGAAGGAACTTGGCATCCATCCTAATCTTGTTATATTTAATTCACTGATCAAAGGCTTTGTGGCCATTATGGACAGAGATGGAGTTGATGAGGTGAGCTCTGACCAATGGTTAATGTTCATTTGAGAGATATTGTGATTACCTTCAATGACACTACTCCTTGGTGGTGATTAAACAGCTACAAGTTTAATATAGCTGCAATAAAAAGTTTAAGCTCTTAGCATCATAAAGCTTTTTGCTGTTGATTGCAACAGTTATTTTTCCAAGCATGCACTCACCTGCTATTCATTCATTCGCCGGTTCACAATATGTTCTATTAGAGCTAGCAATGAGGCCACTATATGTAGGAGTGAAATTATGGTGTGTGAGTTTGCATGGCTACACAACAAGCCTGTTTCAGAAATCATGAGCAATGTCATGTGTTAGGTAGAAAGATCTGGTTCAGTTGTGTATTGGATTTAGCCATTGTACATTATTTGCAGGTTCTCAACTTGATGGAAGAATTTGGAGTAAAACCAGATGTCATAACATTCAGTACCATCATGAATGCGTGGAGCACTGCAGGATTTATGGAGAAGTGCAGGGAAATCTTTGATGATATGGTGAAAGCGGGCATAGAACCTGATGCACATGCATACAGCATTCTTGCAAAAGGTTATGTGCGTGCACAAGAACCAGAAAAAGCTGAAGAACTCCTGACTACCATGATTAAATCTGGATTCCAGCCAAATGTTGTAATTTTCACAACTGTTATCAGCGGCTGGTGCAGTGCTGGCAAAATGGACTATGCAGTTAGGGTTTTTGACAAGATGTGTCAACGTGGAATTTCTCCTAATTTGAAGACCTTTGAGACCCTAATTTGGGGATTCGCTGAAGCCAGGCAACCATGGAAGGCAGAAGAAATTCTCCAGATTATGACAGAATTTGAGGTTCAGCCTGAGAAATCAACCATGTTGCTTGTTGCTGAAGCATGGCGTGCTACTGGAATGACAAAAGAGGCAAATAGACTTCTTGGCACGAGGAACAGAAAGGAAATGACCAATCGAAAAGAGGCGTTGGAAAAAGAAATACCTGTTGGAAACCTAGAGAAGCTGTATCAAAAGCAAACAGAAGGTGTCCTGTATTCCAATATCTTGCAGATACCAAGTACAGTTACAAGTGACATGAAAGGGTCTCCTGCGCCTCTTAGAAAAGGTAGGATGGTGTTGAGAGATGCTGATTTTCCGGTGGAGTGCTCATGGCTTGCCACAGGATCCATGTCTCTTTCTCATAGTTGTAAATTTGGGTTAAGGCTACCAATTATCTGCCGCAAGCAGTCTCAGGCGCAGCATGGTATGTATGGTCAGCTTGCACAGTCATGTACAGCGGTGTTCTTGAACTGAAGGAAGGCCAAATACTGTTTTCTTTTGATTTCCATGTTCATATCTCCCACCCAAAGGAATTTGCCACCATACTGCTGTAGATACTCAAAGGAACTATGTTTGCTTTGGACTTGCTACAATTTATCTACTCATAATTCGTTGAAAACTTGAGGACTGGAAACGATACTCTTTACCGATTATGAAGCAGAAGGGAAAGGGAACTCTTCTGTGCTTTGTAATGTCTCGTGATATTTCCATTTCCCTATGGCCATTAAAATTAAGTTCGTTGGTATGACGGGGAAAGAAGTTGTCTTTCAAAGGAAAACATCCCCAGGCTGTGATGGACTTTAAATGAGGGTAAATGAGAATACTTTATGGCATGTACTAAAATGATTTACTTTCTCGTAAAATATGAAGAGGAATATCCCACAAGACAAATAAAACCAAGATTGTATAGATGATAGCAGAACCAGATTACAGAGACGGAAGCAATACAAGAAAAACTTTAACTTGAGATTTTATTACTGAATATTATTTTTTATATATAATTTACCTTTCTAACAGATTTGTAACTCTTTAAATAAATTTAAAAAACTCAAGTAAATTTAAGAACTTACCTAAACGAAAACCTGAAAATAATAATAATAATAAAAACATTATAAATAAAGCTTGAAAAATAATAAAAGAATTCTAATGTAAATAGAAATTTTTTTTATAAATCAGCTATGAAAATATAACAAATCTCGAACTAGGGTATTATCAAAAGATTTTCCCAATCTCCAATTGCTAGAATTTTAAACATGTATAGCCTCTAGAATCTCATTGTAAAATTTCAACCCGTTCAACAATCAGCTCCAACAATCAAATCTAAAGTTATAACAAACTATATATTAGAAATTAAAAAAAAAAAAAAACTACTGCATCACTATCATAGAATATGGCTAAACCTTTTCCCAAGGAAATGAAAGAACCATTGAAAATTACGAGCAAGACTTCATGATATGCTGAAAGATCCTGGGGATGCAGCGGCCAAGACATTAGACATTAGAAAATAGCAGCAGTCCAAGCTCAGTCTAAGAGGAGCACTTGTTGAACCCAGAACATCCTTTTGTTTATCGTGGCTAGCTTTGCTTCATAATGATTTTCATCAACTCATTAGATAACAATTATTAAACAAAAAGAAAAAACGAAAATCTGCTATGTTATTTGATGAGTTTTAATTTTATATTGTGCTATACAATTCAGAGATCTCCAACGTATAAAATTAGCACAAGAATGAAGATAAAAATCACATCTTGGATTCCTTTCATGTATACACACTACTTGTACATACAAAGTACGAATTCTTCTATCGAATTTTGCCTGATTTCCCTTGCGAAGTTTGCCCTTCATGATCTGGAGGAGAAGGAATTCTGCTGACAAGCCATACCAAAACCACACCAACAAGGGCACCAGAGAGATGCGCAATGTGATTGACAGTCTGCACTGGGTAGCCTCCACGAAAAGGGCCTGTCATAGCTGCTGACGCTTGAGCTGCCTCCATTACCTAAGGGATCAGAAATAAGCATGTAGAAAATGGACATTCTCATGTTTCCATACATAATTCATGAAGCCAGACAAATACACTAGGTTGATTGAAAGCCTTTAGAATATGATGTTTAATTTCAACTTGCAAGGAAAACATAACACGTCATGCAGTTTTAAGTTGAGATAATGTATCATTTACATCCAGACAGATTTTTCAAGAAGCCATAACTATGTTCAAACATTTAAGCCTTCTCAAAGAATATTAAATAGTAGAATCAAGGCTTAAGTATAAGAAGGGAGGAGATTCTCCTCCCATTTTACCGTGAATAAATTCTCAGCATGAGCCTCTCATGTCTAAGTTCTAATTTGTAAGAGAAGAAGAAAAATTCACCTTCTCTATAACAAACTGGCCCAATATAAGCACTTCAAGAATCTTCCTCCAATCCCAGGTTATCTACAATTTAACAAAAATAAGGTCAAAAGTTTATGAAGATTGATATTGGAAAACTATTTGCAGATTGCACACTCAGAATACCTTTACAAGGACACTGATTGCAAATAGTCCAAAAACAGCACCAGAAGCTCCAACAGAAACTGCATTTCTGGGCAAAACTAACCATGAAACAAGATTTGCTCCAACACCCGTAAGAATATAAGAGAGCCACAATGCAAAGTTTCCTTCCTCTTCTTCAACAAGCTTCCCTGTTTATAGAAACATGGTACGGCCAGTCCTCATTTTATACCATTCAGATAGAATCCTGGTCAAGAAGCACACTCTAAGAAAGTAGATTGATGAAACTCTCACCGAAAATGTACAAGAAAAAAAGATTGCTTGAAAGATGTTCCCTGAAGAAAATACAAGCCAAGATTAGGAAAATAAACTCCACTCACAATGAAAATCAAATCTTTTTTCACACAATCATATTGTGTGCTTCAGATAAACACTATCAAAAGCACTTGAAGTTTAAAATTTAATGCAAGCTTAAACAACATAAAGACCTCACCAGCTAGCATGGCAGAATGTTGCTGTCACAAACTGGTACCAAGCAGGCCAATTATGATACAAGTAAAGAGATTTAATGCTGCGAACCTTTAGTGAAAAAGGAGGAAAAAAACATAAAACTTATTATCAGCCTAACTTCCTCAAGAACATAAACAAGATAGACTGCTAGTGCTAGCTAACTAAGTTACTAAAATCACTTGCTATTGTACCAATTGACTTAAGATCGATTTCCATGGAAGAATTTAGAAAACTGACGCACCTGAAAAATGTGATCTGCTACAAACATTCCGAGATTGATAAGTATAATCCAGAATATCCCATTTACGCGCTTCTCCGGTTTCCTTCTTTCTTCTGGCTTCCCAAGTTCCAGCTGCCTTGTCATATCTAATGCAGACAATCACACAATAAAAAGTCACTAAATTTCTTTAACAGCATAAGAAAACAGTCAAATTACCAAGTATCAGAAGCTAAAGCGTTAAAGCTCTCTCAAGCACCAGTTCACTCATTAAACGATGCATTAAACTCTACACACCATCTGTTTGTGAAAAATCCCAAAAGAAACAAAACCCATCAAAATCCGAAAATAAAAATGACAGAGCATAAATTAGTTACGGATTTAAAAGCGGTTTTTTATATAAGTAGACCAAGAATGCACCTGATCCATTGCTTTTGCAAACAAAACGAGACGGGGCGGCACGGAGAGAGCGAAGGACATATGAAGAATTAGTGGGCACGGTGAGCTTTGGATGAGAAAAGCGACGAGGAGGAACGGTAAGGGAACTTGGGAAAGGGTAATGAGAAGCGATAGGGGATGATGCGAAGGAGTAACAACAAGGTTTTAGTGTTGAAATTTTTTGCTGGAAAGGGAACTGAAACTGCCCCATTGTTTTGTGTTTTGGAGGGAATTTCCGTTTCTTGTTCTACATATAGGAGCGGATGCGGAGCACGTAAACGACATGTCTTTGGTTTTTTTTAGTTAAATATTTAGCAAAAACGTTTACTATTTTTTTTTATATATATGTTATTTTCAATTTTTTTTTATATTTGACACTACAAAGATATATTCATATTATTTTATACATTAACTGAATTTTTTTTAAAATGATATTGAGAGCATAATCTAACATTAATCTGAAATTTTTAAAAAAATAATGGTTTTTAGAAGTATTTTTAGTTATGATTTTTAAAAATATATGTTTAGTTAAAATTATTGTGAGATGGATTTTTAGATACAAAATAAATGAAAAACAAGTTTTATGAATAAAAAAATAAGTAATTTTAACTTTTACAAAATTTAAAACATAATTATGTATAGGGTTTAGGAAGTGTTTGACAGTGTGGTAACGATTGCTTTTCAAAGTACTTTTCACTTGAAAATGCATCAAAATAATATTTTTTTTATTTTTAAAAAATTATTTTTAACATCAGCACATTAAAATAATTTGAAAACACAAAAAATTAATTTGAAATAAAAATAAATAAATAAATCAATTTTTTTAAAAAATATTTTTAAAACGCAAAAATAAATAGGATCTTAATATAAAAAACAAAGGTTATTTGGCTAACCAAAATGATCTTTTCTTTTTTGTTAGGTAAAAAGCAAAAGCTACTACAATATTAAATAGTAATAACATTTTATGTTAGATTTAAATATGTTTTTTGTGGTATAAAGTGAAGAAATTACCATTATATCTCGGTCCTATTAAAGTTTTATTTGGAGCTGCGGTTGAATTGTTTTTTCATCAAATTTTGATTTTGATTATTTTTAAATTAATTTTTTTAGTGTTTTTGGATTGTTTTGATACATTAATATAAAAAATAAATTTTAAAAAATAAAAAAAATATATTATTTTAATATATTTTCAAAAGCAAAAGAAAAATAATACCAAAAGCAAAAGCAAAAACTGTTTTTTAAAAGGGGGAAATACTTGTGCTATCTTTCCAATATATAAAGGCACATCTTGTTTTTCTCTCTAAAACTAGTAAAAATGTAAAATTAGTATAATGAAATTGACTGCCTAGCAAACAGTAATCAGCTCTTTAGAAATGTAAAAGTCTTCCTTATTTTTCCTAACGATAACGAAGCAATGGCTTGGTCAACGGGGCTGGGTACTATGCCCTTGCTGTTGCCCTGACAGTCGGCCCAAGCCCAAATTCAAGGCCTTGCAATAATGTATCTTCAAGGGCCCAATGTGGGATCTTAACATGGATTCAAGATACCCCGCTACTAGATGTTGGGCCCTTGAAGATTGGTTTTTTAGTTTTTTTTCTCAAGATATCCGGTAGTGGGGTATTTTCTAATATAATTTATGACTGATTTGTTTTCGCTTTTTCTCAAGTTCTTGTGAATTAAAAATGATAATCATATGAAAAAAAAATTAAAATCAATTATGAAAATCAATTTCTAATTAAATTAATGTTGAAGGATGAATTTAAAAAAAATTATATTAGAAAAGAACAAAAAAAATTCGCTTGTATTAACCTGCGTTAACTTCCCAAACTCGCGACCAGTGTCATAATATTAGGATGACCCCATAAAAATTAAAAAAACCCAATTTTCAAGCAACTTAAAGTTAAATGATGAAATATAAGAAAAATCAATTAAAAAAAAACCCAAGTTCACCGGGGATAACCTATTAAACTCGTGATCTAGGTCATGAAACCAAGATAACTTCATAAAAAAAATTATAAAGCTTCATTTCCAATAGATCCAATATTAAAAGTTGAAATCAATAAAAGAAAAAACTAAATTCATGAGATTGAGATAACTTTACATAAAGCAAACTGAAAAACTAATTAAGAAAGTCCAATTTCTAACTAATCCAATATTAAAGGATGGAATTGAAAAAAAAATTAATTAAGACGAAAAAAACAACTTAGGTCAATCTGAGCTAACCTGTTAAACTTGTGACCTAGGTCATGAGACTTTGATAACTTTATAAAAATAAAAATAAAAAGATTGCAAAGCTCTATTTCCAACAAATCCAATGTCGAATGTTGAAATTGAGAAAAAAAAACTAAATTCATAAGATCGGGATAACTCCATATAAAATAAATTAAAAAAAATATGAAGCACAATTCCCAAATAACCTGATATTAAAGGATGAAATTGAAAAGAAGAAGAAGATTGAGCTGTTGAAGAATTAAATTGAAAAAATAATAATTAAAAAGGGCCTAAAATATCAATTGAGTCAACTCAGGTTAACCTACCAAACCCACAACTCGGGTCATTAGATCGGGATAACTCAATAGAAAGCAAATAAAAAAATATTACAAAGCCCAATTAAAAAAATATTCAATTAAAAAAAAACTAAAAAAAATGATAGAGTCAACTCAGGTCAACTGTCAAACTTGCGATCCGGGTCATGAGATTAAAATAATTTCATAGAAATTAAAAAAAAATACAAAGCCTAATTTTTAATCAATCCAATATTAAAGGATGAAATTAGAAAAAAAAATTGATCTGATTCAACTTAAATTAAACAATTAAACTTGCAACTCATATCATGAAATCAAGATAAATTCATAAATATTAAAAATAATAAAGTTTTACTTTTAATAAATCTATTGTTAAGGTTGAAATCGAGAAAAAAAGAAGAAGTTAAATCCAGGAAATTGATATATAATCCAATAAAAAAATTAAAAAAAATTACAAAACATAATTCTTAAAAATCCGAATAATAAAATTGAAAAATAACTAAACAAATTAGATTATTAAAA
>Ga0307515_10014094_pt1 | contig 14865 bp, 19 predicted proteins | sample 17_EM_MG_FD_194513 | JGI IMG/M metagenome (GOLD analysis project Ga0307515, IMG submission 194513) | Populus trichocarpa ectomycorrhiza microbial communities from riparian zone in the Pacific Northwest, United States - 17_EM | ecosystem: Host-associated > Plants > Roots > Unclassified | place... | reverse complement strand
ATCTACGACTTCCAGCACTACCGGGGAAGACTCGGAGCAAGGGATACGAACCAAACATAGCACGATTGGACAATAGGACCCGCGGACGTTCGCTACCACGAAATTTATATAGCTATTGGCACCCGCCATGACTTTACAATTTATTCACCAGGGCTACGAGAAACCGCCTATACACAAAATACAATGTCATCTAGAAACCACTATGAACAGCGTCTGATCTGCCACTCGCTTGCTCCCACTCCAATCATGCCTAAAAAGCGCAGAACCTCTGGACTCAGCGGATCGGAACTACTCGCTGCGCGCCAAACGCTCGAATCGCTCCGCAGCACTATCTTCTTCGAAGAAACGGAGACAACTACTGACGATGGGAAGAAGGGCTTCGCAGAGGTGGTGGACGGTCTAATCGAAATGATGAAGGAGCGAGCTGAGGGTTCCCAGGTATGACTCTCAGCTCGTGTTTGCAGTCCTCCTCACTGTTCTGTTCAGAGTCTCCCCTTCTCTGGCTTGACTGCTGATCAGTTAGGAAATTTGAATATACGATCAGCTGGGGTCCTCCAACTGAAGAAAAATGCCAAGGAACGGGTAGAAGAGACAAGGCTCATTGGGGGGGATGACATTTGGTCTTCTGCCAACCTCTATGCTCACCTGGAACGCCTACAAACACTCATCCTGAGGACAGTGAGCAACCTCCACTTAGTTATGAGATGCTTGACCTCACAGGCTACCAGAATGAAGCAGCTGCACATGCTTGGATAGATGCATTCTTTTTTCGCCTGTCTACAATGATGCCACAAGATCAAACATTGGTGCTCAGTTTGGAACAAAAGGTTCCACCTACAACTGTCAAACCTTCAAGTACCACCACATTACATGGCATTATTGATTACATTGCAGTCAAATTGAGTAAAAATGATGCAGGTGAGGCCTTTATTTGATTCACTTCATTATCCCCTTGCCTGGCTCAACTCCTGCATAGAGATGCTTTTTTCTGAACCCCCAACAATGGAGACACTGAGGTCAATCATGCCAGCTGGTCTTGTGGTGACAGAGGCCAAGTCATCCATGATGACCATTGAGGACCATATCCCTCAGGCAGTTGGTGAAATGTATGCCTGTGCCAAATCACTTGGGTCAGCTCTTCTGTCTCTATCTGGCCTATTTTTCATAACAACCACTCTCCCATAGGAAAGACACCATCCGTGGGGCCCTGACATCAGGAGATGTCTGGATTTTTCTCATCCTAGCCATCAACACCAATGGTGATGGTGCCAAGTACTGGAAGTCAAGGGGGATTGAGGCCCTCTCCCCAACACCCCCCTATGGCAGAGCAGCCACACCCCCATGGCCTGATGTCATTGTTGGCATCTTGGCCTACTGGGTAGGTCTTTCTTTCTTTTTAATTGGCTTTATCTTTGGTGCAGGACCATTGACTTGCAGTTATGGTACTAGATGGATCACAGCTTTGAAACCATTGGGGATGATGATTGGTTCAGTGTTTGGCCAAATGTGGTATGAAAGGCAGGGTGTCTCAGGCTACTGACTGGTAGGTTGCTTCACATGAAGGTGGGGGGTTGGAACTGTTTGTAGAAGACAAGAATTCATCAATCATTTTCATGACCAGGGAAGCCCCAGCAAGGTGCAGGTATGGTATTAGGGGTGTGTGGTGCTAGGACCCATGAACATTTGTTACCACGAAATCTATAGCCACCGGCACCCGCCATGACTTTACAATGTATTCACCAGGGCTACGAGAAACCGCCTATACACAAAATACAATGTCACCTAGAAACCACTAGCGGTCGTACGGAGCTGGTCCAACTTTTTCAGCACATCTCCCACCGACCTATCCAACTCCTCCGCGATCGAGCTCTGTTTGTGTGCAGGCAAATGAGCGAACGCTTCACAAAGGTCACCGTCCACAACGGCCTTCACCGGAACGTAGTACCCTCTCCAAGACAAGTGATCTCGACCGACGATGCTTAGACCCTGAGTTCGCATGTGTTGTTCCAGCGTAGAGATGAAATCGACGTCGTCCTTCGATACGAAGGAGACGAGGATCCCTACCGTCCCGTGAAGTCCAGTGTATAAAAGAACTTCTCGGCCACCAGCGACTAAGGCCACCTTGTGTAGCGACGTGACGAGATCACCAACGTGGAAGTGGGCCAAAAGTGTGGTTTTGTGTGGGGCCCCCATGAGGATGCCTTTCTCGTGTAAGATACCCGCTCCAGTGGGATCGTCATCGACCTGTTCCGACACTTTGGAATCCAACCTGTTCACAAAGACGTTTCCGAACCTGTCGGCGGCGGCAACGGTGTTGTAGTCCAGCATAACGGTGGCCGTCGTCCACCGAGGTTGGGAATCGTCCGCAAATACGAGCAACCGATTCTCTGGGGCCTTGTACACGGCGTAGTGGACGGACTCTTGCATGTCACCGACAATAATCCTGGATCCTTGAGTGTCGAGAGAGACAATAGCACCACCGAAACTCTGGATGGAGTCAGTACGACTGGTGTCAAAGTGTGGGGAGGTAACACACCTTGTTCTCGACTTTCCGAAGGAGTTTCTTCTTGCCCATGTCGTAGATCCTCAAGGCTTTCCCCACACCAGCGACTAATCGTCCTTGGAAAGCCATTACTGCCAGAGGCACGTCATCGGTCTCCGTCTTGTGCAATAGCTCCAACCCAGTGCCCTCGTTCGTGAAGCTATACGTCCGTAAGAAACCGCTCGTACACGACCTCGGGGACAATAATGTATCCTGGGCTGTACCCACGACAAGATGTGGTTCGCCACCTTTTGCTGAGAACGGCACAACGGCGATAGAGAACGCTGCCTCATTATTATCCAACTGAACGACACCAACTGTGGTTGCCTGGACGGGGTCGATGATACGAATGCACGACCCCCAAGTTCCAGCCGGTGCCTTTGGACGGCCGAACACCTCAAGAGGGAGCTGCAGGATGCTTTCGTTGATTCGTTGCTTCTTTCGCTAGGATATCCGACCATCGGTTAGGCACGGAGGCAAAGGACACCACAGGTACGAACCATTTCAGTCAACTTCTTTTCGGCAGCATCTTCGCCCCACACACGGTGGTCGCTCTCGATAACGTAGAAGTAGTTATTGCCGGGGTGTGTGATCATCTTCCGGGGTGTGTAAGAAAGCGGCATAGAGTCTTGCTTGAGCTTCGTTCCGAGGTTCGGAATCTGGAAGATACTAAAGTGGGGGTGAGTTGCGGATCAAGGGAGGGTTGGAGGGCGATATGAATGGTCAGTAGGAACAATTGGTTAAAATTAAAGAGATTTCGTCACGCCCGAAGGCTGTACGGCCCCTTGTTCTCATCACGGAAAAACCGCAAGGGAGAGAGGTACAGGAAAGTGACTAACCGAAGGGTGCTCCCAGCGATACCGATGAGACCTTCTGGACACAGCTCAGCAGAGAAGCCCCAAGCATAATCGAGGTTATCCAGAATCAAGGGTGTGAAGTGCATCCGGTTCTGGTGGGTGTAGTTCAACCACGACCTGGAGGACAGGGCTAAGATGGCAGGGTTTTTCTGAACCGCGACTCGAATCAGTCGGATGGGCCGCGTTCCAAGGAATCTACAAGGTACCCCATGAGCACATTGGCATAGATCTTGGATGCGACGAACATACCTTGTCCTGGTGTCAGTCAGCTGACCGTTCACTGGATCTAGGACCGTCCGGAGGAGAACACCATTCTGTAATCCGATGTTCACAAACATCGTGGGGTGAGTCTTGTTGATACCGGCGTCGAGCATGTCGGCGATGCAGATCGCAGAAGGGGGGGAGGTCAACGCTTGCATACTGATTGGCTCCAGCGTTGTTTCAGGGTCCAAGGAGATAATGCGAACAGTTTGGTCCTCGCAACCCACCGCCTGTAGACTCGCTATAAGTTGCCTGTCTATGAAAAGTGCGTAAAAACGTACCAAGAAGGGAGTCCTCTGGAGTCCTTCTGGAACCTCACCAATGCTCAATGCCAAAACGGTACTTCCCATCGCCTTCCTATCTTGATATTCGTTGAGTTGTCCCTCCAGATCCAGCTCGAAATAAACCAATTCGGCAGAACTCAATGCGACCACAACCTGCCGTTTGTTCGTAGTAGCCGCAACAATTGTCTTCCCTTGAGGGACCCTCCATTCGTTAACCTTGCGACTGGTAGAGACGTGTCGAATACCATGAGGGTGGACTTGGAGGAGAGCGTCAGTACCAATCTGTTGAACAGCAATGGTAGGCGCAGAAGACAAGAATCCAGTGTCCTGTACTTCTTCGATTGTTTCTCCGATGGAAAGGACAAGAGTTCCGTTTACGAAGGACAAGATAATATACGAATCAAACGGATCTAATAGAGGGTCAGCGACTTTGCAAGAGAACTGAGAAAGTCAGCGCTTACCATCCTCCTTGAGCTTCGTGGTCCACACGGCATTTGGGATACCGGGCAGGTCGGAAGACACGACCTCCTGAGTTTCAAGACCGTGTCGAAGGACACGGAACGTACTCCGCGCACCACGACCGCATACGGTGAAAATTTGGGGACTGTCGGAGTTCGGCAGCAAGTTGAGCACCCGCGAATCCAAGACTGGGTCCAGAGAAGCCATCTCATCGACGAGTGTAAGGTTCTCGAGTTCTCGTGGTTTGAACAACGCTCTGGGAAGTGGAAGGAAGGGCTCGGCCATACCTTTACCAGGGTATGATGACGATGAGAACTCGGTCTCCTCATCGTCATCACCAAGTTTTGTAAACTGGTAGAGGTAGCTGCTCTAGGTCAAGCTATCGGTTGATTTGATGAAATTAGTGTGTGCTCACTGGTTACCAAACTCGGAGGCAACGAACAAGAAACCAGATTTGAGGATACACAGCGAGGTGGCGACTGGCACGGTGTCGAAATACTTGATCTTGACGCGTTCAACGTCCTCATCTACGTGCTCTATTGTCACTTTGTAGAGATCCCCTTCCTCGCTTTGAAGCAAAAAGAAGAATTGACCCTGAGTGGGGTCAGAACGCAGAACGACAGATGCGACAAGTCCTTGCGGAAAACGCGTACCTTCATCTTGTGCATAACGGCAGAAACGATGATGAGGCCTCGGTCTTTGTCGGCTAGCGGGTGATCTCTGCGAGGGATCGGTATACGGTGTTGAGGTTTTTCAGGGTGGCGATAGATGATATGGTCTTCACAGCAGACGAGGACACCTGAAGGACCGTCAAATCGAGTCCCTTCAGCAGTTGCGAGCTGGCCGCCGGGTACTTGTACGAGCAGGTTGGCACGAGCATCTGTTGGTTCACTCCATTTCCGAACGACGTGGTTAAGTCCAAGGTCCAGCTCGTAATAAGTCAATTTCTGCAGACATTGGGTCAGTACGATCTTTCCGAAACCAGTCAGGACAGGCTGGTACCTTTTCAGCAACATTGAACGCCTCTCCTGTAGGATCCTGATCCGCCTCCGAATAATCCACCTCCAAAGCGGCAAACGTCGGGTTTTCGAACCCAACATCCAGACCGACAATATAATGGATAATCGCCTGGTTCTTGTGTGCTTCCAGTGGTGAGGATATCGTCAAATTAGCAGCAGCGTCACGGTTCAAAATGTAGACCAATTTCGCCTTTTCGACGGCCGATATCATGACGCTCCTTCCTTTTGGATCCGTCGCGAGGTACTGACCAGGAACAATGCGCCTCGCTCCGGATTTTCCAAACGTCTCTTCATGGATCTTGACGAAACTGGTCGTTTTGACGTCATAATCTAATATGACGATGCGACCAGAGTCTGAGCCTAGGATCGCGTGGTCTTGAGAGACGAAAAGGAACCGAAAGTGAATTTCGAGGTAGTGGGGGAACGGATACGTACGAGGGAGAGCTCACCCTTGGTTCCACCGGTCAGTCGAAATCCGGCTAGGGATCTTATTGTACCAAAGGCTTCCGTGCTGACGACGGTGGAGAGTTTGCCCGTTTGCATGTCGACGCGTAGAAGTTCTAAACGCGTGCCACGAGAAACAATTATTTCCTGGTGTCGTGCGCCAGAAAAATTGCCTACGATTGCATGGGTGATGGCTGTCGGTGGCTGCAACGTTAGGTTGTAGAGATGCATGGTGGGCACCGGGGGCGGGGGGAGGGAGGAAGTAGGCGTAGACCACGGAAGAGGATCGCGATCGTAGGTGACCAAGTTGCTCCCAGAGTCCCACGACCGACTCTGGCGAGATAGATAACTTTTCTACATTCCATCTTGATTTTCTATGGTACAGGTGATAGAGACGAGCATTTCTACAATGACGGTGGAGACTGTGTTACTTTAAGCCTTGCTAACGTTCACTTCGATACCATGCTTAAGAGCGCGGCTGTACGGACAGAACTGCGCAGCGAGGCAAATCAGCGAGGGATACAATAATGACGGCCAAGAAAAACTACCTCATGAGCGGCCTTGATGAGTGCCTCATCCTCGATTCCCTCAACCTTGAGATCGACCTTCAACGCGAAGCCATCCATCTCAGCAGCCGGTCCCAAAATGACAGACGAATGAATCTTAGCGTTGGCGGCAGCTTCTCTCTTACCAGCCGCGCCAGCCACATATTGAAGGGCGCCCAGAAAGCACGCTGGAAGCACGATTAACACACGTGTAATCTTCCCTAGCCCAGGCAGAGAGGGGACGAACAAGCATATCCCATGGCGAAGAGCTGTTCGGGATTCTGGCCGTTTCCCTTTCCACCAACGCTCTTCGGGGTTGCCAACTTTAAGCTCAGAGGGACATCGCCGTCTGATTTGACGGTGCCGTTACGACCCTCTCCGATGGCGGTAGCGTTGGAGACGTACTAACCATGGGTTCAATCAAGAATTATCTCTAGAGATCACGTTTCACTCACAAGCGTGTTTTTAACCGTAACTATCGTCCTTCTGGGGACGACAGAGAGAGTCCTTCGAGCGGTCAAGCGGGAAGCAGCGGCAGTGAACATTGTGTGTGAAAAGAAAAGGGAAATAGTTCAGCAAGGGAGTCGAGTGATCGTTGATCGAGTGGGTCAACAATGTGGACGTGGTATTGCTTCTGGCCAAACCAGGGGAATGGTGGGTAACTACAGTAAGTACGTGATAAAATGTAGGGTGCAACTGCAAGCAAGTAGATGAGGTGCTACAAAATGAGAAATAGATAATAAAAAAAGCTTATTAAAGTCAGTCTCGCCTGCTCCCTCCCTCTAGAGCCTTGATTTCAGCATCAAGCTCCTCATGTGTCGTAAATTCTTCTATATGCTCGTCAGAGGACCCAGACGACTCCTCAAAATCAAACAGTTCGGTGTCCTCAGCCCGACGCTGGGCAGCCTTGCGAGCGCGCCGGCGAGAGAGCCAATAACTGAAGGAAATACAGACGCCGACGAAGAAGAAAATTTTCCAGGGGTCAAGGAACCACTCAAAGAAGTTCCCTATTAGTTTAATCGCAGTTGCATCTCCACGATGCCATGAAGCAGCTCCCAAGTGCTCAAAAATTGGAGTAATGGAATGGCCACCGAGCTTATACTCACGAGGGAGAACGCGGAGATTGGAGCGGTGAGAATATGTAGCATGCATAGTGGAAATATAATGGCATCCAGCGGAGAACCTGGGCAGATTTGATTGAGCATACGTTAATGTCATGAAACCAGATGGCCTACATGTCGGTGGCATAAAGAGAAACCCAATTAAGGTCGAACCGCTTGATGTTTTCGATTGCGTGTTTTAGGAAAGGGTGCCCAGGGGCGACAGCCATAAACGCGTTGTTGATACCGACGGGAAGCCCAGGAGGGGAGACCCAGTCGACGGTGAGGAAGAAGTCCATCGGCTTGAGGCACTTTATGTCAAGATCAAGGTATATGCCACCGAGTTTGTAGAGGATGAGGTATCTGATCACGTTAGAGCGCTGAATCTCTACAACGAGGTAAAACCAATCAACGATTCGGGCGGGCGGCAGTCGGGATACAAACATACCTTGTCCATAACCGAGGTAGGTCTCGAGGAGGTCTGGGTAGTTCTCCTCCACAAAAGCGTTGGCTCGTTCTGTATCCCACAGCTCGAATCGCCATTCGGGACTTGGGTGGAGTTTGGCACAACTGGCATTGGCTACGACCCATTTTTCCTTCATCTCCAAGTCACCTAGCCGGGCCTGGTGAATGATCCTGGGAACGATCTCGGGTGCATCTTTTGGCGGGACAAGGTTTTCGAGGTCCCATCCGTCTCCATTCCCGAGAACGGCGTGGGGCAGAAAAGTGAAGGCGGCGAAGGTGTACATTAAGGTGAGGAAGACAGTCAGTCTGTGGTGGAAGATTATTACGAAGACGGCAAAAAAACCGATTCGACGGTAATGGTGACGTTGGAGGGAGAGCGATGGAAACATGTCGACGAGACCGGACACGCCAGAGCGGCGTGAAGGTCGAAAGGGGTCGTTGGGGTATGGGTCGGCTGTATTCTCCTTATATACCCAAGCTGCGCGCGGCGGCTAAACTTGCCGGGCACTCCGAGGCCCCCGCCCCCTCGCGTGTGCAGCCGATATTGAGTACAAAATCCCTGTGCCCCCGTGAGCGCAACAGGTTATCATTACGCAGCGTTAGCAGATGCACGTATATGCACCATGATATAGACAGCAGCAGCCGATCATTTGGAAACGTGTGAGAACGTTTTGCCACCTCACTTTGCCATGGCTTTGTTGGTCACAATATTCGTCCTCGTCCTCGTCTCTCAGATAGTCTCTTGGATTGGCAGCTCGATTCTCCAGGAATTCGTTAGCAGCTCTTTCGCTTCCGCTTGTACATAACTGACGGCCGCCCACAGTCCTGTTCATTATATCTGCGTCTCTTCCACTCCAAGTTGATCGCCCGCCAGCACGAACTCAAGACGACGACATGGTCCACCAAAGCCCAACTGATGGCTACCAGTGCTCAAGACCACTTTGCTAAATGGGCAAAACTCAAAAGGAGCGTCGACAAGGGATTCCAGGACCTCGAAACGACGAGTATGTTTCCACGCGGCATCTACAGCCCATGCCAAGACTGACCATCGTTCCAACTGGGATAGATTCCGAGATCGCATCAGTCAAGACGCAGTTCTCACTCAAGTTCAATTCCGCCCTCTGGTTCATGACAAACGGCCTCCAGTTTTTCATCTGTTGGTGGTATAGGAAATCTGCCGTGTTCTATCTGCCTCAAGGGTGGTTCGGCCCATTGACCTGGTGGCTGGGACTCCCCTGGGCTCCAAATGGTTCCGTAAGTTGTGGCGTTTGGCAGATGGCATGCCGAAGGGCCATCTCGGTGATGGAACGGACCGTGAAAGATCTTTGGCGTAGGTCTATTCTACATCCCTTGCTTGGAACATTTTAACGCATTTCATTTTCAGTCCCGGTAGAGGCACCCCAACCGGTATCGGCGAAGGAGAAGGCTAGCTAGATGTTTGGACCATTGCCAAACATTCAGCTGGTCGTGTGCGGACTCACATATGGGCTGTTCCTACTTGCCATGGTTAGACTACCCTACCGCTTTGAATCAGCCTGATCTCCATTCTACGTCGCACTAGACATTAATACTAGATGAGCTTTCGAGCACCGAGCAAGGTAAAACTGGATACGTAAGGCAGAGGAATGATGCCCTGGCGCTCATCCGGCCGGGAAGACGTCGCTTGTGAAAAATGACAAGATCCGGTCATTGCCCGTCCCCGACTCCCGAACGACAACCTACCCGAACATGCTACATCAGGTGGTACAAATGGTATGGTCCGCGGCGGCAGCTCATGGGATATGCAGACGCAGTGTCAAAAATCATCCAGCAGTTGCTCTTCCGGTGTTAGTGATGGCAGTTGCGTGTAGGTCGCTCATCAAGAAGGCCCGGTCGTCGCCCTACTCGGTGGGACCAGAAGTTGTTCAGGTTACGTTCAAACTCGAGCTGGCCAGCCGCTCATGACGATCGCCCTCGGTGGCGTTGCCAATCACTTGATGCCGATCATATGTGCAGAGACATGTGAAAACGCCTTATGACGAGGTCGGATGTCCGGTTAGGGGGTTTAAAGCTCAAGCCCCTCATCTCTTTCTCTCATCCGACCACTATCTCTCGTCGTACATACTCAAGTAACAATGGCTGTAGAAGGCGTTCAAATCCTTTCCAACGTCGCCCCAGGGGCTCAAGCAAAGATTCTTACCGACGATGCTGTCAAGTTCTTGGCCGCTCTCCACAGGACCTTCGAGTTCACTCGTCAGTCCCTTCTCAAGGCCAGGGACTCCGTCCAGAAACAACTCGATAACGGCGGCAAACTCGATTTTCCGCCCGAGACCGCCGACATTCGTGCTGAACGCTCATGGGTCTGCGCACCCCCTGCCCCTGGGCTTGAGGACCGAAGGGTCGAGATCACAGGACCGACCGATAGAAAGATGGTCGTGAACGCCCTCAATTCTGGGGCTAAAACCTTCATGGCCGACTTCGAAGGCGTGTTCCTCCGACTCGCATTTCCTTTCCCGGCCTGACATCATTTCCAGACGCTACCTCTCCCACTTTCGCCAACTTGATCACCGGTCAAGCCAACTTGTACGATGCTGTTCGTCGTCAGGTCGACTTCGAAGCCGGCGGCAAACAATACAAGCTCTCCCAAAACACCGCTGTCTTGATTGTCCGGTCTGTACCAGTGACACCATTTGCACACACGGAGAGTGTACTCATATGATTTCTTCTCAGTCCTCGAGGATGGCATCTCGACGAGCCACGGGTGACCGTCGACAACACACCCATTTCCGGTTCCATCTTTGACTTTGCCCTTTACTTCTTCCACAATGCGCGTGAACTCGTCAAGCGAGGAGTTGGTCCGTATTTCTACCTCCCCAAGATGGAGCACTACAAGGAAGCTCGTCTCTGGAACGATATCTTCGCCTTCTCCCAGAACTACATCGGCATTCCTCAGGGAACCATCCGTGCAACGGTGCTGATCGAGACCCTCCCCGCTGCCTTCCAAATGGAAGAGATTTTGTTCGAGTTACGAGAGCACTCGAGCGGTCTCAATTGTGGAAGGTGGGATTATATCTTCAGCTTCATCAAGCGAAGGAGGGCAGACCTCAACGCCGTGCTGCCCGACCGTGTGGATGTCACTATGGAGGTCGCTTTCATGGACGCATATGTTAGGAAGCTCGTTCAAACCTGTCACAAGTGAGTCTCTCTTCCACAATTCGTGCGCACAAAATCTCACAATCCGATTTTTGCAGGCGCAAGGTTGCCGCCATGGGCGGAATGTCAGCCCAGATCCCTATCAAGGATAACCTCCAGGCCCACGAGATTGCTATGGGCAAAGTCCGTGCCGACAAGCTGAGAGAGGTCAAGAACGGCCACGACGGAACATGGATTGCTCACCCCTTCCTCAACAACATTGCTTTGGAAGTTTTTAACCAGTACATGCTTGGTCCCAATCAGGTATGTTCAATCTCTTCACCGAGGCAGACTTATCTCTTACAACACGTTCTACCTAGTATCACGTCCGTAGGGAGGACGTCAACGTTGTCGCGGCTGATCTCGTCAATCCTAATGTTCCAGGGAAAATCACCAGCGGAGGTGTCTATGCCAACGTGTCCGCCGCTTTGGCTTACGCTGCCGCCTGGCTTGGAGGAAACGGCTGTATTCCTCTCAACCACCTCATGGAGGACGCTGCCACGGCCGAGATTGCCCGCGTCCAACTTTGGCAGTGGGTCAAGGCCGGTGCTCGCACCAAGGACACCGGAGATATTATCTCCAAGGAGTATGTCTCCAGGATCATCGACCAGGTCGCAAAGGAGCTCGGGAACCAGAGGGGTGTCTGGAAGGCGGAGGACATTTCCCTGGTGGTCCGTTACTTGAAGGAACAGATTGGAAGGCAGTGGCCAGGCGAATTTTTGACCAGCGATTTGATGGACGAACTTGCTAAGAAGGACGGTGTCGATGTTAAGTGGCTCAAGAGCGTTCTCTGAGCCTCTCTCGCCTGCGTTATAGTAGGTTTATTTGTATGTGTTCTTTTGGAAACCAGCATTCAGATTCATCATATCCATGTATTGTCTTCCGAGCTGTCTGGGGTACAGATATGTGCCTGGAGAGGGGACCATACTACAACTCGTCGCGACTCTTGGACTCTAACCCAACGAGCTCGACATCGAAGATGAGAGCAGACTTGGGCGGGATAAGGTCACCGTAACCACGAGAACCTAAGGTTTCGAATGGACATCAGACAAGGGAGATATTTCCTCTTTGTGAGACCAAACACACCGTAAGCCTTCCACGAAGGGATGTGGAGAGTGCGCTTTTCGTGGAGACACATGCCGGGGAGTCCTTCCTCCCATCCTGGAATCACTTGACCAGCACCGACTGTATGCTCCGTTGTTAGAAAGTTCAACCATGGGAGGATCACAAGTCATTACGAACGGGTGATTGGTAAGGGATCACCACGGTCGCGGCTGTATACGTGTCAAACTTAGCAAGCCAATCTCTAAGAGGAACCCACGGTATATGCGTACCTCGAGTCGAACTTTTTGCCGTTCTTGAGTAGGCCGGTCTAGGAGGTGAACAGTGGTTTGGTGAAGGCTAGTCGCGCTACGGGAGAGAGACGCCACCCACGTAGTGCACCTGAATCTTGTCGCCCTTCTTGGCCTGCACTGGGCAGTCCGTAGGGACGTAAACCTTTTCGATGAGGAGCTCTGGGATATCTGTGCTCGGATCCTCTGCGGCGGCAAAGGCGGCAAGAGCAAGGACGGACAACCACTTGAGGATCAACATCGTTTCCGGTTGAGCTTTTAGTCGAGCGACGTGTCAGACCTGGGGTAATAATTAATGAATTACTCCTGTGATTGTGGGAATATCACTGTAACCGTGAGACAAAATGTATAGTTTTCGGGGATTGCCGACGGAACCCTAATCACAACACGGAAGACCCAACGCCATCAACGTCCCCAGACAAACAGACAAGTCGGCCATGGTGCGTCCTAACTGTCCACCGATCCGTCGAGCCTGGACGAAGGTCGCTTACACCGGTTTGTTTCCAGCCTTCCCAAAAGACCTTCCGCACGAAGCGCACGCTCGCCAAAGCCGCTCGCCAGAACAGGTGAGATATAACATTGCAGTTTGAAATGAGGACGAGGAGGCCAATCAGGATACGAATGCAGGCCAATCCCACAATGGTTCCGCCTGAAGTCGGACACCAAGATCCAAGTGCGTAACTCCTATATTTTTAGCGCACGTAGCAAGCAGGCTCATGTCTACTTCGACGATAGTACAACGCTAAGAGGCGTCATTGGAGGCGGACAAAACTCAACATCTAGAAGGGCCGAATCATCCCTACCCCTTCTGGAGCTCTTGGGACTTTTCATGGCCTCGGGGGGTTTGACGAGATTCGGTGTCAAAGGTCGATCGAGAAGCAGTTTTCCATCCATCGCATCCATGTATTTTGCTGTCGGCTATGGTCATTACATTCATGCCATCGATATCCGTGCATGCATTAGACTCTCGCCGCACTCTTCAAGGTTGTTTTTTTTTTTTTTTTTGAAAGTTTGAGACCCTTTAAACATCAATATCGTGAGAGATAGACGCCAACCACACGTGCCAGGCCGCGGACCCGCTTGTCTCCCGACCACGATCATCTTTAAGTTCTCAAGACATGCCCGCTCTTTCACTTCCGGATTATATCGAACTCGTGTCGTCTATCAGCAAATCCATTCGCACAAATGTATCGGAGCCGAACGATTATGCTCCTGGGTTCTACACTAACGCTGTACTGAGAATCCCTCTGGGTGATCTCATTCGTGAAGCCGATTCGTCGGAAACTGGCCTTTTTACCCTCGCCCCTCCGTCTTCATATGGGGCCGGTACAGTGGAAGAGGGAGAAGAACTTGGTAGTGCGACCCATGTAACACGCGTTGATCTACCAAGTGCAACGCCACTCAGGCCACGAACAGGAAGAGAGATCAAGGCGCAGGACCACGAGCCCGAGGTTTACGCGAATGCCGCGTTAAGGTTTCTTGACCGATAGTGCGTGACTCTTCACTTCTTACTGTGACGGGACTTAGTTGGTGTTAGTCAGTCGATACAACCAATGCCGCGAGCTCGGGCAAGGACCGAGGGCATCCTAGAACAACTCGCTACCCTGAGGGATAGCATCGAGAATCTAGCAGAAAGGGCCAGACAAGTAAGGCCATTCGAGTGCTCAAACTTTCTTCCTGTCTGTCCAACTAAGTCCAGAACGAACCTTCAGGGTCAGGGGGACCGCCGAAGCAACCGCAACAGCTGATCAAAGAAGAGGAGGATAGGATTGAGGATTTGCAAGCCCGGATAGCGGAGTTGCGTCAGCGGGTGTGTACGAAATCGCAGTTCATTCAGCAGTTTCCTCACCCACGATAAAGAAAGCGGCTATTGCTGCGAGGAAAGCCCCATTCCCCAAATCCAGCTCCTCACGATTCCAACCCCCGAAACCTGCATCTCCAATGCCTACTCCACCCCCTGAGGAACAACAGGAACACTCCTTCTGGAACACGCCTGGTCCTATGGAGCGTACGATGAACTTCAAGGGAGGTTTGCTACTGGACGAAAGCGTGAACTTGGGAGATATTTCTACCTCGTCGTTTGGAACACCTTTGCCTGCAAAGGGGACACCTGACTTTGATGACTCGCTGATAACTCGACCCAAATTTACTGCGGAGGATGAGGAGAGTGAAGACGAACAGGATGTTCTCCCTCCCTCACCTCTTGACGGTAGGGCCCTCCTAGAGTCAGCGGAGGCCGATGAAGACGCCGCTCCTCCAAGTCCCCCCGAAAGGCATCATACACCGACTCCCAAGGCGGATCCAGAACCGCAAACACCATCGCGTCGGGTGAAGATGCAGATTACGATGGAAATAGAAGCCATTGT
>Ga0307515_10014093_pt1 | contig 14866 bp, 9 predicted proteins | sample 17_EM_MG_FD_194513 | JGI IMG/M metagenome (GOLD analysis project Ga0307515, IMG submission 194513) | Populus trichocarpa ectomycorrhiza microbial communities from riparian zone in the Pacific Northwest, United States - 17_EM | ecosystem: Host-associated > Plants > Roots > Unclassified | place... | reverse complement strand
CGGCGCCTCTATCGTGTTCTTCGCGTTCATCGGCTTCGACGTCGTGGCGACGACGGCGGAGGAGACCAAGAACCCGCAGCGCGACCTGCCGCGCGGGATCATCGGCTCGCTGGCGATCGTGACCGTCCTCTACGTGGCGACGGCCATGGTCGTCACCGGCATGGTCCCGTTCACCGCGCTCCAGACCTCGCCCGACGGGACCAAGGCGACGCTCGCGACCGCCTTCGCCGTGCACGGCGCCGACTGGGCGGCGACGATCATCTCGCTCGGTGCGCTGGCCGGCCTGACCACCGTCGTCATGGTCATGATGCTCGGGCAGAGCCGGGTCGCCTTCGCGATGGCCCGCGACGGACTGCTGCCGCGCTCGTGGTCGGTGACCGGTAAGCACGGGACGCCGGTGAAGATCACGCTCGGCGTCGGCGTGCTCGTGGCGGTCGCGGCCGGATTCTTCCCGGCGGGGAGGCTGGAGGAGATGGTCAACGTCGGGACGCTGTTCGCCTTCGTGCTGGTCTCGGCGGGCGTGCTGATCCTGCGCCGGACGCGGCCCGACCTCCCGCGCGGCTTTCGGACGCCGTGGGTGCCGGTCGTGCCGGTCCTCGCTGTCCTCGCCTGCGTGTGGCTGATGGTCAACCTGACCGTGCTGACCTGGGTCCGGTTCCTGATCTGGATGCTCGCCGGGGTCGTCGTCTACTTCGTCTACGGCAAGCGCCACTCAGTCCTTGGGCAGCGAATCCCATGATGCGGGAAGTGGGAGACTGGATCGCATGCCGCAACTCCGCTCCCGCACCTCCACACACGGCCGCAACCAGGCCGGGGCGCGCGCCCTGTGGCGCGCGACCGGGCTGACCGACGGCGACTTCGGCAAGCCCATCGTGGCGATCGCCAACAGCTACACCCAGTTCGTACCGGGCCACGTGCACCTCAAGGACCTCGGTGACATCGTCGCCGAGGCGATCCGCGAGGCCGGGGGAGTGTCCCGCGAGTTCCACACCATCGCCGTCGACGACGGCATCGCGATGGGCCACGGCGGCATGCTCTACTCCCTGCCCAGCCGCGAGCTCATCGCCGACAGCGTCGAGTACATGGTCAACGCGCACTGCGCCGACGCCCTGGTCTGCATCTCGAACTGCGACAAGATCACCCCGGGCATGCTGCTGGCCGCGCTGCGCCTCAACGTCCCGACGGTCTTCGTCTCCGGCGGTCCCATGGAGGCCGGGCGGACCTTCGCCGTCAGCGGCGTCGTGAAGCCGCGCCTGGACCTGGTCGACGCGATGGTCGCCTCCGCCGACGCCTCCGTCGACGAGGAGAGCCTCGGCATCATCGAGCGCGAGGCCTGCCCGACCTGCGGTTCCTGCTCGGGCATGTTCACCGCCAACTCGATGAACTGCCTCACCGAGGCGATCGGCCTGTCCCTGCCGGGCAACGGCTCGACGCTGGCCACCCACGCCTTCCGCCGCGAGCTCTTCGAGCGCGCCGGGACCGTCGTCATGGACATGTGCCGCGACTACTACGACAACGACGACGAGTCGGTCCTGCCGCTCAACATCGTCACCCGCGAGGCCTTCGAGAACGCGATGTCCCTCGACGTGGCCATGGGCGGCTCGACCAACACGATCCTGCACCTGCTGGCCGCCGCCCGCGAGGCCGGCGTCGACTTCGGCGTCACCGACATCGACGCGGTCTCCCGCCGGGTGCCGTGCCTGTCGAAGGTCGCGCCGAACTCGCCGAAGTACTTCATGGAGGACGTCCACCGCGCCGGCGGCGTCCCGGCGATCCTCGGTGAACTGAACCGCGCCGGGCTGCTGCACACCGGTGTCCGCAGCGTCCACTCGCCGGATCTGCGGGGCTGGCTGGACGACTGGGACGTGCGCGGCGGCAAGGCGACCGACGAGGCCGTCGAGCTGTTCCACGCCGCCCCGGGCGGGATCCGCACGATCGAGCCGTTCTCCACGAAGAACCGCTGGGAGAGCCTTGACACGTCCTCCGAGAACGGCTGCATCCGCTCGGCCGAGCACGCCTACTCCGCCGACGGCGGCCTCGCCGTGCTCTTCGGCAACATCGCTCCCGAGGGGTGCGTCGTCAAGACCGCCGGGGTTCCGGAGGAATGCCTCGTCTTCAGCGGCCCGGCGAAGGTCTACGAGTCGCAGGACGACGCCGTCGCCGCGATCATGAACGACGAGGTCGTCGCCGGCGACGTCGTGGTGATCCGCTACGAGGGTCCGCGCGGCGGGCCGGGCATGCAGGAGATGCTGCACCCGACCTCCTTCCTCAAGGGCAAGGGCCTCGGCCGCGCGTGCGCGCTGATCACCGACGGCCGCTTCTCCGGCGGGACCTCGGGTCTGTCGATCGGGCACATCTCGCCCGAGGCGGGCTCGGCCGGTCCGATCGCGCTGGTCCACCCCGGCGACATCGTGAGCATCGACATCGCCGCCCGCTCCATCTCCCTGGAGGTCGACGACGACGAGCTCGCCGACCGCCGCGCGAAGGAGGAGGCGCGCGAGCGTCCGTTCACGCCGGTGAACCGGGAGCGTCCGGTGACCGCGGCGCTGCGGGCGTACGCGTCCATGGCCACGTCGGCGAGCGACGGGGCGTACCGGCTGGTGCCGTGAGGCCGCCGGCGGAGTGCGTACCGCATATGGGAGCGCATCGTTAGGAGTCCGAACCGTCCACTGCGGCCCCAAGGTCATTGACCTCGGGGCCGCGGTGCTGCCACGCTCGCCGCATCGAAGGAAGGCAACGACCGGACCGGGTCCGGTGGGGCCTTTCCTACCTCGACGGATAAGGGGTTCGGTCATGAAACTCTTCGCACTCGTCCACACCGCCACCGACAAGGTTCTCAACCGCCTCGTCGGCAAGGCCGAGGCCTACGCGGCCTGCCCGCCCGACCCGTACACCAAGTGCATCATCAGCGGTGTCTGCCCCGGGCTGCACACCAAGCTGAGCTGCCGCACCCCCGGGAACTGCGGCAACGACGTCTGCACCTACGTCGGCTGCTGCTGACCGGTTACGACTCCAACGGGTGAGGCCCCGGCGGCTACCGCCGGGGCCTTTCGCGGCCCGGTGAGCGCATATCCCACCGCATATTCGAGCGCACCTCCCGACAGTCCACAGCGGACTGTCCGTTGACGCCCGGTTTCGACCCTGTCAGGCTCGTCTCGTCGGAGGAAAGCGACGTTTCGGCCCTACCGTTTCGTTGCCCGGCTACGTCGTGCGATCGGGAGGAGAACACCATGAAGCTCATCGACAAGGTTCTCGACAGGCTCGTCGGCAAGGCGAAGGCGAGCGCGTCCGTCGGCGCCAAGGCGTGCAGGTGCGTCTACAACCCCGCGATCTGCACCGGTGGGCACGAGCGCCTGTGCGACGGGCAGTTCGCCGGCTGCTGCTGACGGCAAGACCCGCTCGGCGGGCCGTCGCCGAGTCCGATTCACCCCTACAGGCGGTCCCCCGGCGTCGTGTTCCGGACGTCCGGGGGCCACCCCTTACCTTCTCGGTGCTAATTTCTAAGGTGGCCGTGCGACCGAGCCGGCTGGTTTCGTCCACAAGCGACGGTCCCGCCGACCGGCGATCACCGACCGTCGAGATCAGATCGGGCACAGTAGAAGCCGTGTGGCGCACCTGGGGAGAGTGGCGGGCCGAGACCTTAATGGGTCCCGTGCGGCACGCCATCCTTGCCGTGACCCTGCTCAGCGCCGTCGGACTCGCCTTCTTCGACGACACCAAGCGCATGCCCAGCCTCGGCTCCGCCTCCGTCGCGGTGGTCGTCGCGGTCGCCGGCGTCCTCACGGGGATGGCCGGTGAGGGGACCTCCGGCCGCTCGGCCTACCGCCGGATCGCCGTCGGACTTGAGGTCGTGGCCTTCTCGGTCGGTCTCGCCGTCCTCGTCCAGGGCCACGGGTCGTGGCTCATCGCGCTGGGATCCGTCGGCGGCGCGGCCTTCTGCATCTCCGGCCTGCTGCGGCTGCCCGGCGGCGTCACCGGAACCGCTCCCCGCCTCGGCCTCGCCCTCGACGGACTGATCGTCGCGGCCTGCCTGGCCTTCACCGCGTGGATGCTCTACTTCGCCGACCACGGACCCGATCCGCTCGACCCCCGCCCGACGTGGGGCTACGCCGCCGTGCTCGCCTCGGCGCTGTCGGCGGCCGCGGTCGTCGGGATCGGCTTCGTCGCCGCCGTCCGCGCCACCGGTCACCGCCGCGCGCACGGCATGCTCATGCTCGGCCTGTCGGCGTTCGTGGTCACCGCTACCGGGATCAGCATCGGCGTCCGGCTCGACAGCTGGAGCATCTGCCGCACCTACGCGCTCACCTGGGGCTTCTCCTCGCTCCTGGTCACCGGCGCGGTCTGGCTCGCCGTCCGCAACCCCGGCAAGCCGAAGGCCCCGCCCATCCCCCACATAGGACTCGTCGTCACCCTCGTACCGACCGCGATCGCCGGCGGGGCGGCGATCTACCACGCCTCCGACATGAGCCCGCTGCGACTCGACACGGTCATCGCCGCCGTCTTCGTCGTCGCCGCCCTGACCTGCCGCCAGGTGCTCACCAGGTTCGAGCTGCGCCGGGTCGCCGAGCAGCTCGCCGACCGGGAGGCCTACTTCCGGTCCATCGTGGCCGGCTCCTCGGAGGTCATCACCGTCCTCGACTCCGACTTCGTCGTGCGCTGGCAGTCGCCGTCGTCGAACTGGCAGCTCGGCTGGTCGGGCAACCAGGTCCTCGGCCGCCCCTTCGTCGACCTCGTGCACGACGACGACGCCGCACCGGTCCGCAAGCAGCTCATGCGCGCCCTCGACGGCGAGCGCGTCCTGCTCGACGGGCGGATGAAGGACCGCGAGGGGGAGTGGCGCGACACCGAGTCCACCGTCGCCGACCACCGCGGGGTCCCGCAGGTGCGCGGCCTGGTCGTGCACACCCGGGATGTCGGCGACCGCAAGCAGCTCGAACGCGAGCTGGCGCGCATGGCGTACGCCGACCCGCTGACGGGGCTGGCGAACCGGCGCCAGCTGCTGCGGAAGCTCGACAGCGACGTCGCCGGCTCGGGGATCCCGTGCACGATGCTCGCGATCGACCTCGACGAGTTCAAGAACGTCAACGACCTGCACGGCCACGACGTCGGCGACGAGGTCCTCGTCGAGGTGGCCGAGCGCCTTCGGGCCAACCTGCGTCCGACCGACCTGGGCGCGCGTCTCGGCGGCGACGAGTTCGCCGTCCTCCTGTGGTGCAGCGCCAAGGACGCCGGCGACATCGCCGAGCGGCTCCTGGCGGCGCTGTCGCAGCCCTATGAGTGCGGGCGCTCGCGGGTGTACCTGTCGATCAGCATCGGCGTGGCCGGCTGCGGGACCGCCGACGACGTCGAGACCCTGCTCCGCAACGCCGATCTGGCCCTGCGCTTCGCCAAGGAGAAGGGCAAGAACCGCATCGAGCGCTACGACGCCGACTTCGAGGCGATGGTGCGCCGCCGCACGACCCTGGAGCAGGAGCTGCGCGGGGCCATGCAGCGCGACGAGCTGCACCTGGTCTACCAGCCGGTCGTCTCGCTGCCCGACCGCGAGATCGTCGGCGCCGAGGCCCTGCTGCGCTGGACCCACCCGGAACTGGGGATCGTGCCGCCGACGGAGTTCATCCCGGCCGCCGAGACCGCCGGGATCGTCGACGAACTCACCGCCTGGTCGCTGCGGCAGACCGCGGGACGGCTCAACGACTGGCGCGCCGCCGGTCACCGGCTCTGGGTGTCGCTCAACGTCTCCGTGCGCCAGCTGCACTCGCCGAACTTCGCCGTCGAGGTCGCGCAGTCCCTTGTGGAGCGCGGCGTGCCGCCGCACCAGCTCGTCGTGGAGATCACCGAGCACGACGTCGCCTACGACATGAACCGGCTCGTCGCCCAGCTCACCGCCCTGCGTGAGACCGGTGTGCGCATCGCCCTCGACGACTTCGGCGCCGGATACTCCTCGCTCGGCCAGCTGCACCGGCTGCCCGTCGACATCATCAAGATCGACCGCGCGCTCGTCGTCGGCGCCGAGGACGGCTCGGCGCCGCTGTCGGACGTCGTGGTGAAACTCGGCCAGCGCCTCGGCCTCGACGTGATCGCCGAAGGCGTGGAGACCGAGAGCCAGCTGGCCTTCGTCGAGGAGGCCGGCTGCCCCCTCGGCCAGGGCTACCTCTTCGACCGCCCGCTGCTCGCCGAGGACCTGGAGTCGCGGCTCAACACGCAGGCGGCCAAGGCCGCCGACGGCTGAACGGATCTGTTGGCCCGCAAGGAGTTCTGCGATGATCACGCACATGCCGACCGCCTCGCCCGTACCACTGTTCAGGCTCCTCGGCCCACCCGATCTGCACACCCCCGAGCGGACCATCGCGATCGGCCCGAAGCAGGCCCTCGTCCTGGCGGGGCTGGTCCTCCACGCCGGTGAGGTCGTCGCGACGGGCACGCTCGCCGACTACGTGTGGGGCACCGACCTCCCGGCCAACCCCGCGTCCCGGTTGCGCACACTCGTCGCCGAACTCCGCCGCACGCTCACCGGGGTCGCGCCCGGTGCGATCGTCACCCGCGCGCCCGGCTACCTCATCGACGTCCCACGCGGCCGCTCCGACGTCGGCGCCTTCCACGCCGCCATGGCCGCGGCACGCGCGGCGGGCGCCCCCGAACCGGCCCTCGCCCACTACGACGAGGCCCTCGCACTGTGGCGCGGACCGGCCCTCGACGGCCTGTACAGCCAGGCTGCGCAGGCCGACGCCTCCAGGCTCGACGAGCTGCGCGCCTGCGCCCAGGAGGAACGCGCCGAAGTGATGCTCGCCCTCGGGCGCCACCACACGCTGCTGCCGGAGCTCACCGCGCTCGCCGCGACCCGCCCCGACCGGGAACGTCCGCACACGCTGCTCATGCTCGCCCTCTTCCGCTGCGGGCGCACCGAGGACGCGCTGCGCGTATACCGCGCCCTGCGGTCGCGGCTGGCCGCCGAATCGGGCCTCGAACCCTCGCCGGAGGTCCAGCGGCTGCACAAGGACATCCTGAGCGCCGACCCCGCCCTGACCCTGGCCGCGCCCGCGCGAGCGCAGAGCCGGTCGCAGCTGCCGCCCCCGACCGGGATCCTCGCCGGACGCGACGAGCAGCTGCGCGCCCTCGACGGAGTCCGCGGCGGCCTCGTCGCCGTCACCGGCGCCGCCGGCACCGGCAAGACCGCCCTCGCCGTGCGCTGGGCCCACGAGCTCGCCGCGGACTTCCCCGACGGCCAGCTCTTCGTCAACCTCCGCGGCCTCGACCCCGAACCCGGCGACGACGACCACATCCCCACCGTCCTGGCCGGCCTCGGCGTGCCGCCCGCCGAGATCCCCACCGACCCCGAGGCCCGCCGCACCCTCCTGCGCTCGGCCACCCACGACCGCAGACTCCTCATCCTCCTGGACAACGCCACCGACGCCGCCCAGGTCCGCCCGCTCCTCCCCGGCAACCCCGCGTGCCTGGTCATCGTCACCAGCCGCGACCGGCTCAGCGGCCTCGTCGCCATCGACGGCGCCCGCCGGATCGCGCTCGACGTCCTCGACCCCGTCGCCGCCGTCGCCGTCCTCGCCCACGTCACCGGCCCCGACCGCGTCCGCGCTGAACCCGAGGCCGCCGCCGAGGTCACCGAGCTGTGCGGGCGCCTCCCGCTCGCCCTGCGCATCGCCGCCGCCCAGCTCGCCGACCGGCCGCACCGCAGCATCGCCGAGTACGCCGCCGAACTCGCCACCGACCGCATCGGCCGCCTCCGGATCCGCGGCGACGGCAGCGCCGACCTGCGCGCCGCCCTCGACCTGTCCTATCGGGCCGCGCCCGAACCCGCCCGGCGGCTCTTTCGGCTGTCCACTGTTGTCAACGCCCCGGCCGGGATCTCCGTCGACACCGCCGCCGCGATCGCCCGGACCGGCCACGACGACGCCGAGGCGCTCCTCGACGATCTCGCCTCCCGGCACCTCATCGAGTCCGCCGCGGGCGGCCTGCACGTCTTCCACGACCTTGTCCGCGACTACGGCAGACGCCTCGCCGCCGACGACCCCGAGCGCGACGAGGCGGTCGCCGAACTACTCGGCCACCTCGTCCACCGCACCCTCGCCACGGTCGGCGGCTCCCACCGCGTCCCGGCGGCCCCGCCGCCCGCCCGTCCGATCCCGGCACTGACCGCCGGCCAGGCCGAACGACTCCTCGCCGCCGAGCTGCCCAACCTCGTCGCCGCCGTCCAGTACGCCGAGAACACCGGCCACGACGAGGCCGCCTGGCGCCTCGCCGACGCGCTCCTCGTCCCCCTCACCGGCCGCACGGCCGCCTCCACCTGGCTCACCGTCGCCACCACCGGACTGGCCGCCGCACGCCGGCAGGGCGACCGCCTCGGCGAAGCCGCCATGCGCCACTCCCTTGGCGTCCTCAAACACCGCACCGGCGACCTCGCGGGAGCCAGCGCCGAACACGAGCGGGCCCTCACGGCCTATCGCGACGCCGGACACCGCCGCGGCGAATCGGCGTCCCTGCAAGGCCTCGCCGCCATCCGCCACCTCGAAGGCGACGCGCCCGAGGCGATCCGGCTCGCCAAGGCCGCACTCGTGATCGACCGCGAGACCGGCGACACCGAGTCGGAGGCCGAGGGCCTGAGCAACATCGCGCTCGCCCGCGCCCAGATCGGCGAGCTGGAGGAGGCCCTCGCCGACCTGCGGGCCGCGCTCGTCCTGGCCACCGACCGCGGCGACCGCCACTCCGAGGCGCAGATCCTCATCAACATCGCCTACGCCCACAGCATGCGCGCCGAACTCCCCGAGGCCGCCCGGATCCTCGCCGAGGCCGCCGAGATCCAACACGGCCTCGGCCGCCTCGACGAAGCGGTCAACGCGTGGTGCGGCCTCGGCTCCGTCCACTGCGAGGCCGGTGAACACGACAAGGCCGCCACCTATTTCACCACCGTCCGCGACGAGGCCGCCCGGCTCGGCGACCTGCGCCTGAGCGTCCTCGCCCGCTGCGGCCTGGCCAAGGTCGCGTGCGCGATCGGAAACCCCGGCGACGCCTGGAAACTGCTCGACGAGGCCGCCGAACACCTCGGCGACGCCCGCTTCGGCTACGGCCGCCACCTCATCGCCACCACCCGCGCCCGAGCGGCCCTCGGACTCGGCGACCATGAGCGCGCCCTGGAGAACGCGAACAACGCTCTGCGGCTCAGCCGGGGCGGACCGCATGAGGCGGTGACCAGGGGACTGCTGGCCCTCGTGCGGCTGCGCGGGGGAGACGTCGACGGCTGCCTTGAGCAGGCCCGCGTCGCCCTCGACGGGCACCGGCGCAGCGGCCGGCGCCTTGAAGAGGCCCGCACGCTCCTCACCCTCGGCCGCGCGTACCTCGCCCGCGCCGACGAGGAGGCCGCGCGGGAGTGCTGGTCGCGGGCGAAGTCGCTGCTCGACGGGACGAGTGTGCCGGAACTGGCCGAGGCGCGCGGACTGCTGACGGAGCCGGGCGGGCGCTCAACGGGCGAGGAACGGGCGGTCGCGACTCCATGATCGTGGTCGGCCGTCCCGCGTCCGGCGGGACCATCCCCTTGGAGCCCACTCATGAAGGTTCTCGGCAAGATCAGCGACAAGATGCTCTCGGCCTTCGCCCCCCGCGCCGAGGCCGGTGCCTGCATTCCCGAACACGGCGACACCGTGTTCGTGAGCTGCGGCTGTAAGGACAGCCACTACTACCGCAAGACCTGCACCGTGGGCTGCACCGGGACCCTGTCCTGCGGCACCTGCGCCCGCACGCAGAACATCTGCTAGTACCACCACCGCACGTACTCGAAGCGGCGCGTCCGGACGGGGACGCGCCGTTTCCCTGTCGGTGACCCCTGTCACTCCGCAGAGTCACCGCCGGTGGCACCCGGAGTCCTGAACGGCCCTTCAGTGCCCCAGGTCCCACGCCGGAAAACCCCACGTGCGCGAGTGAACCCGCAGGTGGCCAGGCCCGATCCCACTCACCACGACGACATCCCAGCATCCGGAACAAGTTGACTCAGGCCGACGGATGCGGCAGTCTTACGGCGTGCATTCGAGCCACCCGGTGAGCGCCCGCGCGCAGCACCTCGTACTTATCTAGCGCACCGCCGCAGTCCGACTGCGACGGTGCGCCCGCCCCCGTGCGTCTTGCACGCGGGCGTTTTTTGTTGCCAAAAGAGCCCAAAACCGTCCAAGGCCACCAAACCAGACCAACCGACCAAGGTAAGACCGAGCGAACCGGATGAAGGTCATGACAGATCCCGTCAAGCATCCAGTCCCCCAACCGCCGTCGGCCTCGCCGCTCGCCCTCGCGGGACGTGCGGTCCCCGCGCAGCGGCAGGCGGGCGTCCAGGTAACCGGCGCGCAGTCGCTCATCAAGTCCCTTGAGGCCCTCGACGTCGAGGTGGTCTTCGGCATTCCCGGCGGTACGATCCTTCCCGCCTACGACCCGATGCTCGACTCGGAGAAGGTCCGCCACATCCTGGTCCGCCACGAGCAGGGCGGCGGCCACGCCGCCACCGGCTACGCCCAGGCGACCGGCAAGGTCGGCGTCTGCATGGCCACCTCCGGGCCCGGCGCGACGAACCTGGTCACCCCGATCGCCGACGCCTACATGGACTCGGTGCCCCTGGTCGCCATCACCGGGCAGGTCGTGCGGGCCCTGATCGGCACCGACGGGTTCCAGGAGGCCGACATCGTCGGCATCACGATGCCCATCACCAAGCACAGCTACCTGGTCACCGACCCCGAGGAGATCCCCCGGGTCCTGGCCGAGGCCTTCCACCTGGCCTCCACCGGACGCCCCGGCCCCGTGCTGGTCGACATCCCCAAGGACGTCCTGCAGGCCGACACCACCTTCAGCTGGCCGCCGCGCAAGGAGCTCCCCGGCTACAAGCCGACCCTCCACCCGCACGGCAAGCAGGTCCGCCAGGCCGCCGAGCTGCTCGCCGCGGCCCACCGCCCGGTCCTCTACGTCGGCGGCGGCGTCCTCAAGGCCGACGCCACCGACGAGCTCTACGCGCTCGCCGAGAAGTCCGGCGCGCCGGTCGTGACCACCCTGATGGCGCGCGGCGCCTTCCCCGACTCGCACCAGCAGCACGTCGGCATGCCCGGCATGCACGGCACGGTGTCGGCGGTCTACGCGCTCCAGCGCTCCGACCTGATCGTGGCCCTCGGCGCCCGCTTCGACGACCGCGTCACCGGCAAGCTCGACTCCTTCGCGCCCGACGCCAAGATCGTGCACGTCGACATCGACCCCGCCGAGATCGGCAAGAACCGGCACGCCGACGTCCCGATCGTCGGCGACGCCAAGGCCGCCATCGCGCAGCTCGTCGAGTATCTGGACGCGAGCGGCGGCCGCGAGTCCCCGCAGCTCGCGCAGTGGTGGGCACAGCTCGACGACCTGCGCCGCCGCTACCCGCTCGGCTACGACAAGCCCGCCGACGGGGCCCTGGCGCCGCAGTACGTCATCCAGCGCATCGGCGAGATCGCCGGGCCGGACGCCCTGTACACCACCGGCGTCGGACAGCACCAGATGTGGGCCGCCCAGTTCATCTCCTACGAGAACCCGGGCACCTTCCTCAACTCCGGCGGCGCCGGGACCATGGGCTACGCCGTCCCGGCCGCGATGGGCGCGAAGTTCGGGCAGCCCGACAAGGTCGTGTGGGCCATCGACGGCGACGGCTGCTTCCAGATGACCAACCAGGAACTGGCCACCTGCGCCATCGAGGGCATCCCGGTCAAGATCGCCGTCATCAACAACGGCAACCTGGGCATGGTCCGCCAGTGGCAGACCCTGTTCTACGACAAGCGCTACTCGAACACCGACCTCGGCACCCACGGCACCCGGTCCGCCGGTGCCCCGAGGGTCCCCGACTTCGTGAAGCTCGCCGAGGCCCTCGGCTGCGTCGGCCTGCGCTGCGAGACCTACGAGGACGTCGACGACGTCATCAACAAGGCCATGGAGATCAACGACCGTCCCGTCGTCATCGACTTCATCGTCGGCGCCGACGCCCAGGTCTGGCCCATGGTCGCCGCCGGGACCGGCAACGACGAGATCATGTTCGCCCGGGACGTGCGCCCGATCTTCGACGAGGATGAGTGCTGATGATGACCACCCACACCCTGTCGGTTCTCGTCGAGAACAAGCCCGGCGTCCTCGCGCGCGTGTCGGCGCTGTTCTCCCGGCGCGGCTTCAACATCGACTCCCTCGCCGTCGGTGAGACCGAGCAGCCGGGCGTCTCCCGCATCACCATCGTGGTCGCGGTGGACGAGCAGCCCCTCGAACAGGTCACCAAGCAGCTCAACAAGCTCGTGAACGTCTTGAAGATCGTGGAGCTGGAGCAGTCCTCGTCGGTGCAGCGCGAACTGCTGCTCGTCAAGGTCCGCACCGACGCCGCGACGAGGTCACAGGTGGTCGAGGCCGCCGATCTCTTCCGCGCCCGGATCGTCGACGTCGCGCCGGACAGCGTGATCGTCGAGGCCACCGGCACCGCCGACAAACTCGGCGCTCTGCTGCGGCTACTTGAGCCCTACGGGATCAAGGAAATGGTCCAATCAGGACTCGTCGCCGTCGGGCGCGGCAGCAAGGCCATCACCACCCCGGCTCTGCGCAGCGCCGCGTAGCCGACCCGCAAGCACAGCACGCTCAAGCCAGCAAGCAAGCATTGTCAGGAAGGCAACAAACACATGTCCGCTGAAGTGTTCTACGACGACGACGCCGACCTCGGCCTGATCTCGGGCAAGAAGGTCGCCGTGCTCGGGTACGGGAGCCAGGGCCACGCCCACGCCCTGTCCCTGCGCGACTCCGGTGTGGACGTGCGGATCGGCCTCCAGCCCGGCTCGAAGTCGGCGGCGAAGGCCGCGGACGAGGGGCTGCGGGTCCTGACGCCCGCCGAGGCGTCCGCCGAGGCCGACGTGATCATGGTGCTCGTGCCCGACACCGCACAGGCGGTGCTCTACGCCAACGAGATCGCCCCCAACCTCACCGAGGGCAAGGCGCTGCTATTCGGCCACGGCTTCAACATCCGCTACGGCCTCATCACCGCCCCCGCGGGCGTCGACGTGGCCATGGTCGCCCCCAAGGGCCCCGGGCACCTCGTGCGCCGCCAGTACGTCGACGGCAAGGGCGTGCCCTGCCTCGTCGCGGTGGAGCAGGACGCCTCCGGTCAGGCCCAGGCGCTCGCGCTGTCCTACGCCAAGGCCATCGGCGGCACCCGCGCCGGCGTCCTGAAGACCACCTTCAAGGAGGAGACCGAGACCGACCTGTTCGGTGAGCAGGTCGTCCTCTGCGGCGGCGTGGCCGAGCTCGTCCGCGCCGGCTTCGACACCCTCGTCGACGCCGGGTACGCGCCCGAGGCCGCGTACTTCGAGTGCCTGCACGAGCTCAAGCTGATCGTGGACATGATCTACGAGGGCGGCCTGTCGAACATGTGGTACTCGGTCTCCGACACCGCCGAGTACGGCGGCGTCTCGCGCGGACCGCGCATCATCAACGACGGCGTCCGCGAGGAGATGCGCCGGGTGCTCACCGAGATCCAGGACGGCTCCTTCGCCAAGGAGTGGGTCGCCGAGGACCAGTCGGGCCGCGAGAACTTCGCCAAGCTCCGCGAGGAGCAGAAGAACCACCGCATCGAGCAGGTCGGCGAGCAGCTGCGCGACATGATGCCGTGGGTGAAGCGGCGGATCACCGAGACGGCCTAGTCTCGGCGTGCGCGTGGGCCGCCGCCCTTCGGGGCGGCGGCTTTTTCGTGTCCGTGTCCGACGCGCGGCACGAGCCCGTCGGGAGCGTGCCGATACGCCGGACGGTTCCCGTGGCCGACGCCGAAGGCTGCCGCGTCCCGCCGGTGTACGGTCTTCGGCCTGAGGCGGATGGGAGTTCCTGTGGTTCGTGAGCTGCGGTTCGTGCGAAGTGGACGGTTGGCGTGGAGTGAACGGGAGAAGCCGACGCTGGTGCACCCGGGCGACGCGATCGTGCGCCCGTTCCTGGCGGGCAGGTGCGACGGGGACACGCTGCCGATCCACCGGCCGGTCTCCCGGGCGTTGCAGGTCGGGATGGCGCTGGGTCTCGTCGATCCCGTGATCGGGAGCATCTGCGGCAAGGTCCCGTTCCGGGGACCGTTCGCGATCGGCCACGAGTGCGTCGCCGAGATCCTCGCCGTCGGCCCGGAGGTGACCGGGCTCCAGGTCGGGCAGCAGGTGATCGTGCCGTGGGCGGTGTCGTGCGGCACCTGCCCGCCCTGCCTGCGCGGTCTGACCGCGAAGTGCGCCACCACCGTCGACGGCGGAACGCTTGCCGCGTACGGGTTCGGACCGGCCTGCGGCCCGTGGGGCGGCATGGTCAGCGACGAGTTCCGGGTGCCGTTCGCCGAGCACATGCTCGTCGAGGTGCCCGACGGCGTCCCGTCCGAACGGGTCGCCGCCGCCAGTGACAACCTCGCCGACGCGTGGCGGGCGGTCGTGCCGCCGCTGGCCGCGCGCGAGGGCGGCTCGGTGCTGGTCCTCGGAGGGGGCGGCAAGAGCATCGGGCTGTACGCCGCGGGTCTCGCCGTCGCGCACGGCGCCTCCGTCGTGGACTACCTCGACCGGAGCGCCGAACGCCGGCTGATCGCCGAGTCCTTCGGCGCCCGAACCCGGCCCTGGTCCGAGCGCGGACGGCCGGGTGTCCGAGGCGGGTACGACGTCGTCGTCGAGGCGACCTCCGGCTCGGCCGGGCTGCGCCGTGGCGTGCGCGCCCTGGCTCCCGGTGGTGTCTGCACGGCGATCGGCTACTACGTGGCCGGCGGCACGAAGGTGCCGCTGATGCACATGTACGCCACCGACGCGACGCTGCGCCTCGGCGTCTCGCACACCCGCGCGATTCTGCCCGAGCTGCTGGATTTCTTGCG
>Ga0307515_10014092_pt1 | contig 14867 bp, 9 predicted proteins | sample 17_EM_MG_FD_194513 | JGI IMG/M metagenome (GOLD analysis project Ga0307515, IMG submission 194513) | Populus trichocarpa ectomycorrhiza microbial communities from riparian zone in the Pacific Northwest, United States - 17_EM | ecosystem: Host-associated > Plants > Roots > Unclassified | place... | reverse complement strand
TCATTCGCTTCAGAAATCTGTTTGTTTATGTTCTTCTTTTCTTTGTTCTTTTTTTTATATATAAAATCAGTATATAGGCTGGAAACCTGTGACCCGATCTTTTAGATCATTCTCAGGTATAACAACGCCACGTACTGAACTCTGCTTTTTGTTTAGAACTATATATATATATATATATATATATATATATATATATATATATATATATAAACAGTACAACCCCGAAACGGCACGCCGAAACACTTCGAAACTGAAACATTCCATTCCAATTGAAAAAACAAAACACCTACCGAAACAGAATTGACAACCTTGGTTACAACCATTACCAATCCCTGAGTGGAAGTGGGAGATGATCACAATGGACTTTGTGTTGGGACTACCTAGAGGAAAGAGGGGAAATGATGCAATCTGGGTCATTGTGGATCGACTAACTAGGTCACGAGACAGACGGAGCAGGTGCGTGATTTTCCCTCCTTTTTGCACTTATACAATTTAAAATTCTTCTAGTGAATGCAATTACAATAAATATTGTGTTCAATATAAATAAAGTCTAGCGTATATACAAGATTAGCTTCGGCTAATGGCATCTGTGAGACTTTGCAAGGTTGTCTGGTTCATGCAAGTAAATAAAAGTATTCAAATTAAGAATATACAAATGAGTATTAATTGGGTTTAAAAGATTTACAAGCAAAATATAAGTTGTCTGTTAGAATTCTTATGGATCCGATAGAAAATTATTACTTCTTTCATATACATTACATGAGCATATGTATATTTCTTTTATCAATATAATGGTATGTTTATTTATGTAACAGGTCCATCAAATATCCAAAGAGATCATTAGTTTAGGACTCTACTTTGTCAAGCTTATGTAAATATTTAACTTAAACAAAAGGGAATTAACGCGTTTATGTAGTATGCTTTTGTGTAAACCTTGATGTATTTCTAAAAGTTCAGCTTAGCATGTAGTACTTTAGTTATCTTATAATTAACCATTTTGAAATGTTTAAGAACACTTATTATGTTGCATTGCTTTCTTTGCATGTTAGTATTCCTTTTTCTTTTAAATTTTATGATATGATATGTGGGCTATGTTCATATTGAACTTACTCGTAGGATATATACACACACACACACACATATTGTGTGGATTGTATGAGGTGTTGAATTATGATGATTGATATAAGGTCCGGAATTATGGGACCTTGTGATGATGGGTTGATTGAGTAAATTGATAGTAGTCGATAACTTGGGATGTCCTAAATACAAATGAAACTCTGCCGAATTTTTGGTAGATTTTAAAAAAAAATTACCCTCAAATTAAGAGAATATGTTGGGATCTTTTAACATTGATCAAGTCGTACAGCCCGGTTGTTACAAAAATATTCAAGCATAGTTTCCAAGACCAGAGGCCGGCCATAAACAAAGTAAGGGCCACCACTAAGAACGGCAAGCTTGTCAGCTTCAGAGGAGAATGTATAAATCAGTCACCTAGAATCATGCATATTTAGCTTAGCATTACATTTCCAGGAACTAGAGATGAGGTTATTCAAAGCAGTAAAACCTAGAAATTTCCCAGCAACATAGCCAATAATGCATAGTTTCCACAAATCCTTATTATTGCCAAGATCATCATCCATTAAATGACATGATGTAATATAGTTAAAATCAGGATAATGCGCTCTCAGTAGTAAGAGAGAGAGTAACCGGTTGTAGTGAGAGAAGCTCCCGTTTGCGTGAGTCTATTTTCCTCTCATTGTGCGGCGTCTTCTCTTCTTGCTCTCTGCACTTTAATGGTCTCCTCTAATTCACAACTCTATGGCCAAATCCAAGAACAAATCTTTGATTTTACGGTTTGCTCAGCAAAACTACAGTCTTCAAGCCTCCCGCCCTTCGTTCGCTTCGCGTGCACCAAGGGCTCTGTATCATAGTAGATCGCCTATCCTGCAAGACCCCCCGTCTCCTTCTAGAGCCTCCACCCCTCCTAGAACTAAGGTGGTCTTCACAGATGTTGTTAGTTCCTCTCGTGGGGTTAGGGTTTGCTCGAAGGGCAGAAAGAGGGACATGCAGAGAAAAACACCTTATGCACAATCATCTTCCTCTCCTGCCTCATGTGGACAAGATGATGGCTCTTCTGGCAGCACCAGACCTTACCTTTCCTCAGATGACCATTCTGATGGGTCAAGTCCTTGTGGTTCCTACCCGGGTATTAGAAACCCTAACCTAGGACTGAGCGCAGACCCTTCTCTCCCGCCAGTTTCTGGGCGCGGCCTCCCCACTTTTCATCTTGCTGCAGTCACCTCTTCGGTAGGCGCTGCCATTTCCCCTTCCCTGATGAAAGGCAAAGCTCCTTCTGGAAGTCACCGGTGAGTCTCCCTTGATAACCCAACAGGTACTTCGAACATACAGTCTCCCACAATAGTGCATTTTCTTGAATATGCATCTTCAGCATCTTGTCACTTTAAGGAAACTGATCTTGGAGAACACATAGATATGTGGCAGTTCTGTTTAATCGATTATATTCCTGGGAAATTTCCAGGGTTTTCAACTTTGTCGAAATTCATTAGCAATTCCTGGAAACACAAAGCAAATTTTACTATGCACGACTCTAACTGGCTAATTTTTGCTTTCTCCTCTAAACTGGAAATGCTTGATATACTTGGTGGCGGTCCCTACTTTGTCTTTGGCCGACCACTCATACTGAAGGTCATGCTAGAATTCTTTGATTTCACAACCACTAATATGATGCAGATGCAGATGCTGATTTGGGTAAGACTTCCTAACTTACCTCTCAAATGCTAGTCTTTAATTTGCCTTTCAAAAATTACTAGTATGATTGGGAAGCCCATTCACTGTAATGCTCCTACTGCCTCCATGACTCGGCTATCATACGCTAGAGTTCTTATAGAGGTTCACCTACTTGTTGATTTGCCTACTTCTATAAATCTAGTCCTGCCTAATGGTTCACCTTAACTCAGCAGGTAATGTATGAATCCCTACCTCGTTTCTGCAAACAATGCAGGGTTCTCGGGCATACAACTTCTACTTGCAACAAAGGAACTGGTCACAAATGTAAGAAGAGATCCCATTAAGCTCTTGTTCGCTCTGGTTATTCCAGTCCTTCTGCCAAAACTGCTGTTGTTGATAAACAACAACCATACCGTGAGGGCCTTCATGACGAACCATTCATAAATCCAATGTCTGTTGAAGTTGCAGCAACTGTGGATGAACGCCCTGTATCTCATGGGCACAAACGGACTAAATTAGCTTAAGCAGGACATTTGAATGCTGAACACTCTACTTCCCCAAATGTTATACATTTCTCTTACAATCGTAATGTTATTGCAGATGTGGAGCCTGTCAAAAGGCAATATCTAACTCGTAGCAAAGTCCTTATGGCCATCAGTTTGGGCCAATAGGGGAGACATGCAACCAAGAACCCCTCTACGGCTGATCCAAAGCATAAGACCATCTCTGATGATTCTGCTACCTTATCCTCTCTTTGAATTTTTCTCTTTTGGTTTCATTTTTTGTGGATCGTTATTTGCAAGGGAGTATGTTCCCTCTGTTAATTTATTTGTACCCTGTCATGAATTTGTTATGTTGTTCTTCATCTTGTGTTGATCAAGTCCCTGTCGGGTCTTGGTTCTGTGTTTCTCTTGTGCTGCTTGTTTGGCTTGTGGGCCTGTTATTTTATTGGTTCTTCTTGCTTGCTTTCTCTTAGGATTTAGGCTGAGGTAAGCCTATGGTTGTTCCACTGGTTTTTCCTTTTGTGCAGTGTTGTTGGGTGCTGTCTTTTTCCTCCTGCTGAGGTTCTGGTGGTGGTTGGTTGTGGTGTTCCTTCTGCTGGATTGGCTGAAGGCCCTTGTTGTAGCTGGCGTGCTTGTTGTTGGTGTAGTGTTCCTGCTTGTTTTCTCTTGGCTTTTGTAGTCGAGTTTTGCTTGATGTAGTGTTCCTGGTTGGGTGCTATGTTGCTGGTTATGCTGATGCATTACCTGCATGCCTCCTCCGTTGCTGCTATAGGTGTTGCTGGCTGATTATGTTGCTGGCTGATTATGCTGCTTTTTGCTATTAAGTTTAACAGTGTCCTTGCCTGCTCCTCGCTTTGTAGTTGAGGTTAGCTTGTTGTAGTGTTGCTGGTTGCATTGATGCATTGCCTTCTTGCCTCTCAGTTGCTGTTTTAGGTTTTTAGGTTATGTTTTCTAGCTTCAGTTGTAGTTTAGCTGGGCAGTTGCTGCTTGTTCTAGTTCTTTTGTTTAGGGCTGTTTTCAGCCTCTGTGGGAGTTTGTTCCTCTATCGTGTATAAGGGAGCATGTTCCTTTTTTCTGCTCATATTTGTATATATTTTGACTTGCTGGTTCTTTAGCTCTGTTTCATTTGATCTATAAATTTCTTACATTTGATTAAAAAAATAATTAGGATAATGCACTAAGGATGGAGACTCACTCCAATCATCTACAGATGATTTACCTTGTGGGAAGCCAGTAGAATCTCTACCATGGTCTCCAGAAGGGGCATTAACATCTACCACGGGAAGCGAAATGCATGAAGAGTCAACACCAGACGAAAAGGGAACCCAAGAGGGACGGGGAGCTGAGGTACTCGATTTAGGGCTAGAAGAGTGTCCACACCCAGAGCCGGAGGGAAAGGAAGAACCAACGTCAGCATCCGAACAAGATTTAGCAGTCACTGAGTTAAGACCGAAGGAACCAGACCCGGATAGATGAGCACCAAAGGGATGCCCAAACTTAATGGCATCAGGACCAACCACATTAAGCCCAAAAGGAGCAAGAGAAGGTGTTGCTTGAACAGGAGTTTGCGTATCCTCCATGTCGAGGCTCTTGCCCCTATTGCAAGCCCTAACATCACGATAAGGACCAGAAGCTCCTTCAGTGTCAACACTAGTACGAGCTGGCGAGGGTGAGGCTAGTGCATGGGTCGACTTTTCCTGCATGGCAAGAGATTTGTCCCAATTCTGAGCCCTAACTTTATAGGAGGAACCAGCCGAGGGTCTAGAAGATTATAAATGACCGTCGTGCAGAGCAAAACAAAGAAGTGAAGCTTTCTTCATTGATTTTTCCATAGGAACTAGAATGTTTCAAGAGACCTATATAGAAAGGGACGACAGTCACTTCTGAAATACAAGAAGAAAGAGACAAAACGCAGCCACCGAGAAAAAAAAACGTTGCACAGTGAAGAGAAACCTTCTCTTTCTAACCAAGAGCTTATCTCACTACAACTTTTTTTCTATTAAGAGCTCTTTCTGGATGGACGACATCTTTGATAATACTGGTGGAATAGGTTGGTTCAGTATGGTATTGTTTAAGGTTAAAATGTTTAAAATTTACTGAACTTTTAATTTCAAAGATGGTCATGTAGTAAGCATGGGTTTTTGTAGTGTCCCAAGGTTTGAAGTACCACCCTAAAGGAAAACATTTTGCAGCTGTGACAACAGGATTAGAAGATATAGCATAAGCCAAAGTTTGCAATTTTGCTGACTGAGGGGCTTTGCCCTTGTCTTTGGACTTCGGAGGCATCAGGATCTGTTTTGGAGAAATTCACGAGTTAGAAAGTCAGGAATGGAATTTGTATCTCCTTTTATATATTCAATATCAAAATAAAAAATACTTCATATAACTTCTCATCGAGCAAAAATCGTTTTGAAGTAATATTTTGAACATCTTTATGTAAAACTTCTTTAGCAGATTTGCAATCAATACATAAAAAGAATTTCTAGTTTAATAAGTCGATTTGAAATTTTTTAATACATAGAACAATTGAAATTTTTTCTTTCTTGATGGTAGAGTAATTCTTTTGACAGTCATTCCAATGGGCAGAAGTAAATTGAAGAATTTGCTCTTTGGAATTTTGAACTTGCTTGAGAATACCCCCATACCCTAATTCTTACGCATCTGTTTCTACAATCTTAGGAGCTAAGGGATTGGCCAGATGAAGACAAGGGATTTCTTGGACTTGCTTTTTAATCTGACGAACAAGAGCAGTATGTGCATCGGGCCATGATACTGGGTTTTTTCTCAATTTATCATGAACGAGTTTTGCAAGTCTACTGATATTAGGATAAAAGTCTAAGACATAATTTAGACTTCCTAGAAACCTTTGTAAGTGAGGTTTATCAAGGATTTTATAAAGAAATTTGTTAGCAAAAGTAAGGGATCTCTCAATGGATGTGATGGTACCTTGGCAGATATAATGATCGAGAAAAAAAACACGAGTTTGAAACAGAGAAATCTTTGATTTGGAGACAACTAAACCATTTTTTTTTTTTTTGTAACATGAAAGAATGTTTGCAAGTGTTTAAAATGTTGTTCTAATGATTTTGAAAAAAATAAGATCATCAATATAAACTATGCAAAATTTGGAATATGCATTAAAGATGTCTTCATTATACTTTGAAATTCAGATTGTGCATTTTTTAAACCAAATGGCATAACGTTCCATTCATACTGACCAAAATCAACTGTAAATGCAGTTTTGTAACGGTCTTTAGAATGAATTTGAATTTGCCAAAACCCTAATTTTATATCAAACTTAGAAAATATGAAAGCAGAATGCAATTTTTGTAATAAATCTTTTTTATTTGAAATTGAATATCTAATCCACTTTAGAGCAATATTTAGTGGTTTGTAATTGATCATAAGTCTAGGTGTGCCTCTTTCTATCTCAGAACTTTTACTGACATAAAATGCAGCACACGACCAAGGTGATCTAGACTTCTAAATCAGACCTTTAGACTTTAAATCTTGGATTTCGAGTCTACAATGTTGTTCTAATTCAGCATTCATTTGGATTGATCTTGCTTTTGTAGGTATTTGCTTTTCAAAACAGTTATCTTCATAGGGAAGATCAATAACATGTTGTTTTCTTTTCCAAAAAGCATTTGGCAAATCAGAATAAATTTCATGTTTGATCTTGTTTTGGAAATATGAAGTTCGTTTTTGTAAAATAGAATTTTGTACCTGATGTTCAATTCTTTGTAAAGAATAAATCTTTCTTCAAATCATGTAAATGAAATTGTTTTCATGGATCAATGTATTGATATGATATTTATGTATAGAGCATGCTTTGATTAAATTGAGATTTCTAGTTTTTGATTTTTCTAAGGGAAAACAAGTCTCACACCATTAATTTTTGAAGTAATGTAGTCATGTTTGGCTTTGTAAGAGGTGATCATGTCAAAGAATGGAGTTCCAAGAATGATGGTATGATTTATGTCATTTGCAACAACAAAGAAATTTTTAAGATAAAAACCATTGTTGAGAATGGATGCTTGTGTTTTTTCTAAAAGATGAAGTTTGGAATTGTTTGCTGCAGAAAGTCTTTCAGAAGTATTTTAAAGAGATCATATAGGAACTACTCCTTTGATGCAATTTAAATCGACACATGTATCAAACAAGGCAATAGTTTCAAGTTTGTAGTCTTCTAAAAACTAAAGTAATTTTTATTAAATACCTTTTTTGCAGTAATTTGCGTTATAACATTTAAAAAATCTTCAGGAACATGTTCGATGTTTGATAATTCATGATCTAATACATGAGTCTCAAGAGTTTGTTCTTCAGATTCTAGTTCAGAATCTAACTGACTTTCTAACTTGGATAGGAGGTGTTGTAATATGGCTGAGTCTTTTTTTTTTGGGCTTGTTTAAGGGTTTGTAACTCAGACTTAAGGGTCTTAATTTATGATTGTAACTCTAGGATAGTAGTTATAGGTTTGCATTTCTTTTTCTTGCTAACGATTTTTGTAAGGTCATAAGTGTTGGCACTGGTTGTAAGTAAGATGGAATGGTTCTGAATAGGTTGGGGTGTCTCAGGTTTGTTAAAATTAATCAACAACTTGTCTAAATAGGATTTTTGTAATTGGGGATCATCTAATCTTTTGATGGCTTCAAGAATAAATTATTGGTCTCTAGTTAAGACATTGAGTTGTTTGTGGGACGAGGTTTCAGAATTAGAACTAGAAGTTGCCAATTCATATATTTGGAAAGCTTCTTCAGAAGTGTCTGAAGGGTTTGATTCAATATCAGAAAATGCAATGAAAAGGTTTTAAATTTGGTTAATAATCTCTTCATCTATTTGTAGCTCATAAAGTTTTGTATTGACTTTGCAGAATCGAGAAGTATGACCTTTTTTGCCATATTTGTAACAAGTAATGTTTTTTAAGTCAAGCTTGGGTTTGGGCTTGGACTGTGAAGGTTTGTGGGTTTTTTTTTTTTTTTGCAGTAAGGTTGTTCTAGTTTAGAGTAGAAACGTTTTCTATGAGTTGATCTCTTGTAAGATGGTTTATTGGGCTTTGAATAAGGCTTGGACTCGAGATAGTTTCCATTACAAATGGGTTTTTGTACAGACAAGTTAAATTGTTGGCAAAAGCTTCCTAATTCTTGTCTGGTTCGTTTCATTTCCCACTCCAAGTGTTTTTGGAGTTTGAGGTTTTGGCATATTTTAAGACCTTTTTGGATAAAACTGACTAACTCTTCATATGTCAGTTGGTCATAAGGAATGATTTTGGATGCAAAGGTATCTTTGATTTTCTTTCGGATCTTTTTCTCTTAAAAGGATAGGCAAACCAGCAAGGAATTTTTCTTTTCAAAAGGGTTGGTTTGAGTATTCTTAGAGCATGACACGGGTGAGGAAGGTGTTTTTATACCACTAAAAATCACTAAGCTTCTTACATCTAAGGTTTGAAAGGAGTTCAACATTTTTATCTTTCAGATGGGAAGGGTCTCCTACAAAATGTAAAGAGATGGTTAAGATGAAGGTTGATACAACATCTTGGATGGTATTCCTAAAAAAAAGTCAAGAATAGGTGTTTTCTTCAGTCATTTGGATGGAATTTAGAATTTGAAGATGTTCAGCTTCGGTGAGATGATAATCCCACCATCCTTTTAACTGGCCAGAAAAACCAGCTATAAGAAGTTCGACTATGGCTTTATTTAGGGTACCAGTCTGGGTTTTGTAGGTGTTGGCTATCATGGTCATTTGTTGTAGGGTGTTTAGGATGTGGTATTCTGACATTCCATCTATGTTCTATTCATAGAGGGAGGAGGCATTAAATTTGTATTGGTTGATAATGGTAGGTTCATTTTGAATGGATATGTCTGGGGCAGCCGGTGATTTTCTCTAGACAAGTTTATCAATCGCAGAAGTTTCTTCTCTGAAGGTGTCTTCATTAGAAGTTTGGATATGATTTGTTTTGTTATTTTGAATGGTGTTAATTTGGTTTGTAGAGGTTGAAGCATTGTTACTAACTTGAGGGGAATCGGGATCAATTAGGGTTAACGCTTTGATTTGATGGAGGTGGTCTTCGATGGCTTTGAAAAAGTCATTTTTGTTGTTTTGGAGTTGTGTTTGGCTTGTGTTGGTGACTTGGTAAGGTTTGAAAACTAGGTTTTTTAACTTGAGGTCTATAGGTTTTGTAGTTTCAAAAAGGTTGGCAACAGTCCTTTGGACATTCTTTTCTATTTTGGTTAATTATTTGCTTAAGGTGTTAAGGTTGGTATTGGTAAAATTGTTTTGTTGGATAATATGTTTGGTATTTGTAATAATGTCTTCATTGGAAATTTTGTAAGGAGTAGATTTAACTGTTTGATATTTATGTTGGATTTTGAGGTTTTTTAAGGGTGGATGTTCAGACTTGACTGAAGGACCACTAGCAAGTTCCCAAACATGAGTTTTTATTTCTAAATGTTATAGGACATGCATGTTTTGTAGGTGTGAAAGGATATGTAATATGATGTTCAGATGCATAATACAATTCCAACCATTTTTATGTAATGTGATGAAATCATAGAAATATTTTTGTATCTCGTGTCTTTATTGTAAAAAAGTTTTGAAAAACCAAGACCTCTTGTCAGAGTAATGGGCACCATAAAAATCATTTTTGAAATAATTTTTGTCAACAACAAATTCTTTTTCTGAAGTCAAAACATTCAACTCGTTTTGGATGTTTTTTGTGACTGTAGAAGAGGTTGGAGGGGATTATTATTCAGGGTTTGTATATAAAGGTTTAGGTATATTTGTGGTGTAATCTACATTTTGAAAGCTAGTATTTGGAATATCAAATGTTGATTTCCTAGGTGGATTTGTTTGGTATGGTGTATTTATCATAGAAGAGATTTTAAAGATTCTTGCTAGATCTATAGTATTGGATGAGGAAGATTCATCCGAAAATCTGGAACTAGTTGAGTGTCGATGGAAAGATAATTTGACATTTCCATCAGTATATTGAGTTATTTCTTTGATCAAGATATTTGGTTTTGGTGGCTGTGGTGGTTGAGGTTGTGTTACACCTTCAAGTATCCAGTCCTTTGGAAAGGTTATATCTCTCCACTGGATGGTTCTAGGAACAACTGTAATTGATCTAGAAAGGTTAGTTTTGAGGAGTAGGGTTTCACCGTTTGTGATTGGAATTTATGTTTGCTGGCAAAGGCTGAAAACATGGCTCTGTAGTGGATCTTGAAGATCAAGGCGATTGGAATCGATCCTTCAAGCATATTGTAATTATGGGTTTTTATTTGTAGGATCATGCTTTGTAAGATATTTTGGTCTTTGAGAGATATAGTAAGGTTTGGGTAACGGTCAAAGAAAATTGGTTCACTGCATAGGCTAGACTCGATGGAACTTAGTAAGGAGTCTTGAAAGTTTTGAAATCTAGCATCTCTAAGTACTGCTAGAATGGAGGTATTGAAACCTTCTTTGGTAAGGGGTTTGATCCCAACTTGTAATAGGTCGATATGAATATATTTATAGTTTCAGTCTTGATGTTTTTGCAGGGATTTTTTAGAAAAGAGTTGGATAGTTTCAAAGGGTTTTTTGAGCTAAATATCTCTTTTTTTAGTTTTGATTGTAAAATCAATTTTGAAAAGATCAAATTTGAAATTTTGATAAATATGTGTTTTTAAAATTTTTAAAATTTTTCAATCATCAATATTTTTTGTAAAATCTTCAATTATAATTTCTTCACTATTTATAACTCTTTTATTTTAAAAAGATTAAGTGGTAAAAGAATTTGAATAGAAGTTGTTCTACAAAAAACAGAATCTATGATTTAAAAAGATAAACTTAAAAATGCAAGCCACAATTTATATGGGGTTTTTGCTCTTTTATCACTCAACGAGACTTACCACCATTCAATAGCGTTCACCTATACTTCTAATGTTTTATCTTCTCACCACGAATATTGTTTCTTATAATACTATTCTTACCCAAATCCCAATAGACTATAATACCAATAAATTAAAACAATAAATCAAAACAAATAGATCAAAATAAAATTCTGATGTGGATGAGGAGGCAAGTCAAGGAACGACAGGATCCTCTATCACACATATAGCATACTTAATTTTGCAAAAAACAAAATATAAATTTGAGGAATTTAAATAGAAGTTGATCAATATAGTTTGAAGAAATTAATATTTTATAATCAAGTTATATATATAAAAAAACTTTGGGTTAAACATAAAACTTATAAAAAAAATTAGAGAACAATTATTATAAAAAAGACAGTTTTGACATCCAATTGACAAGATCTGTTTAGTGATCATACTACAATGGGTCAATCCTTTGATGATAAAACCTAACAACACAAACATTTATATATAGGTATATATACTTCTGCTATTTTTTAAAAAAATCTTTGGAAACCAAAAAGTTACAACTTTCATATTTAAAATGCATCCACACTCAAAAATACAAATTATCCCACCAAAAATTATTTACACATAACAATTAAAAAAGATATTTGCATACATGATCATCAACTCATGAAAAACAAATATCCACACAATATATCATCAACATATGAAAACCAAATATTTGCACACAATATCAACATATAAAAACCAATTATCCACGCACATGATCAACACATGAAAACTAAATTATCCACACACCATATCACATTATAATTATACAAATCCAATAATTAAAAATTCATTTTAGATCCAAAAATAACTTGTTGAAACTATCAAAATCAACTGAAACAAGTTGGATCGAGACGAACAGTGTCAGCACATGCATCTCACGTGCTGGTTGATTAGGTGCTAAGATTGATGGTGGTGCGTGCTCTTCACACATTACTATTGAAAGGTGCAAAGGCTAAAAATAGCGGGTTTTTAGGTGAAAATTAATGCTGTGATATTTGGGTTATAAGTTGGGTTGTGATTTCAAATGTTTTATGGATGAAATTTTGGGTGGTGTTATCTTTTAAAATTGGGTTTGGAGATTGGATTTTCTAGGAAAAACCAAGATTGTTGTTGTTAGAGAAAAGTTCAGGTGTTTGTGGGTTAAGAAGAGGTAGTGTGTTTTATGATAGATCAGGGCTATGTTGAGAGGGAGATTAATGTGAACTCGAAAGGCAAGAACCCTAGAACCCACTATTAAAATAGAAATACCCTCAGAAAGCTAAAATCAGATTGATAGAAAATCCGACCTAATAATTACCTTAACCAACAAATTGAAGTTATTAGATGAAAAACTCCAACCCTTTAATTATAAATAATTAAGAACTTAAGGTATAAGGAAGAATCCCACTGATGCAAAACCCAGAGGTTAAGAACCCTAGAATCCACAATTAAAACAGAAACAATTAAAGAAAGCTAAAATTAAATTGATAGATAATTCGATTCAATGATTACATGAGCCAATGAACTGAAGTTATTGGATGAAAAACCTTAAACATTTTATTATAAAGAATCAAGATTTGAAAGTATAAGAAAAAACACCTCAAAGACAACTAATCTTTGATAAGTCCTTAAAAGTTTGATGAAGAATAAAAAATACAAGCAACCTCGTAATATATAAAATATTATTCTGAAATAATTCAAGTTTTTTTTTTCTAAAAAATACCTAAATACAAACTAACTTTATTTATACTTGATAAAACATCCTAAAAAAGACAAGAAATTTTTTTTAAAAAATGTTATAAATGAAATAGAAAAAATAATTATAAGCCAATTAGAAAAATAATACAATTCTCACATAGTAGCTTTTGATTTTATTACAAAGTCTTCTTAAACTTCGATTGATATGAACGTTTAACCTTAAAAAAAAACTTTTAGAATCTTCAGATAAAATTTCAATTTAATTCAACAATCATATAAAAAATTATTCTTGTTATCACAAAATTATACATTAAAAAAACAATTCAAAACTACCTCTAATATTCTTAAATAATAAGAATTGTTGTTGCCTAATAAATCTTTGCAAAATAAAAATTGTTGTGTAATTAGTAATTAATCTTACAGGAAAGTAAGGAATCCAAACACAAAACACGGGCAAGAAACAAAGGAACTCATGGTGTATCATTGTATCTCACCTGCCATTACTTGGTCCACAGTGACCATTAAAGAAGCTAGTGAAAACAGAGGCTCAAAATTGACAGTGTCGGTGAACAAAACAGAGGAGCTAGTGAAACAAAAGGAAAATTACAGCATAGATTGATGACACCAAGACAGAAAGCAGCCCAGATAGTAGCATATGAACACAGATCTAACATGAATCAAAAGAGAGAAGAAAACCTCTATGTACTACTTGTCAAAAGGGATTTATTAATAGAGAAAAAGAAAGAGCATGAGGAAGAGACGGGGGAAATTTACCTGGAGTGGAGAATGAAGACTTGCTGATCTCTTTTCAATGGTTAGATTCTGAGCTCCAAGAAATAAGAGAGAAGAGGCAGAAGGAGAGGAAGGGATAGACACGAGCGAGATTATTATTTTTTTGTCATTTTCCTCCCCTTCCCCTGACTGAAAATGTTTCATCGTTTTTCTAAAGAGAAGAACACTGTAAAACACACAAAATATTTTCCCTAAAAAAATATTTTACGTGAAACCAACGCCTCCAAGTCAAGTGCACTGTGTTCGTGGGTTGTTTAATCATGGAAGAAGAGTGAACAGAAAAAAGTTCCTTAATTGTTTGTTACCCAGTGATGAATGAGGACCAGCACAGAGTGCCATTTCTTGCCATTATTCACCAGCAAAATGATCATCTATGCCATGAGAATTTGTGTTGAGCACAATTGATCTCCCAATGTCGGCCTCCTGCCACCCTGATGAGAGAAAAATCAAAACCACCTGCCTGTAGCCCTGATTTCTGGTTGCCTCATTTTGCCTGTTGGAATCCCCGAGGAGGAGAACAAGGACCAGGTCTGTCTCGATTCTAATCTTGCCCAACAACTTGGTACTATGAAGAGTTAAATTATCACAGGAGATTACTGAACCGGTAGGTCTCTGTTTAAATATCTATGTTGATGGGTATAACTTAACTGATTAGGTTTTAGATTTATTTTTTAGAAATTATCAATTTGAGTCTCATAAATCTCGGGATCACTAGAGGCTTACATGATTATTAACTACATGGCCCGTGAGATTACTCGAGGTGGGTATAAGTTAGCCCGAATATCCATTTTAATAAAAAAAAATCAACTGAGTTCTTTGCAATTACAAAAAAAACAAATAATAATGTGATTGAATTCATGTTTTTTAAAAATTAAATTTTTTTTTTTAAATTAATTTTATATATATTCGGATTATTTTATTATGCTGATGTTAAAAATAATTTTTTAAAAATAAAAAAATATTATTTTAATATATTTTTAAATAAAAAATAATTTAAATAACCATTTACCTGTGGTGTAAAAGGAGGGGAGAATAACGTTTTGTCTTGTAGTGGTATCTAATTTAACTGTTACGAAGAATTATTTGATTTTTAATGCATCAGAATTATTTTATTAAACAAACACGTACCTTTCTTCAATAAAATATTGGAGCTCCGTCAACATCAAATTTCATCAAGTGTTCTGTAATCTTAGAGACTGCTTCTTTACATTGTGTATTGTATAATCGAAGATCCTTGAGG
>Ga0307515_10014090_pt1 | contig 14868 bp, 11 predicted proteins | sample 17_EM_MG_FD_194513 | JGI IMG/M metagenome (GOLD analysis project Ga0307515, IMG submission 194513) | Populus trichocarpa ectomycorrhiza microbial communities from riparian zone in the Pacific Northwest, United States - 17_EM | ecosystem: Host-associated > Plants > Roots > Unclassified | place... | reverse complement strand
AGCGACTCGGCGAGCTCGTCCGCACACGATCTTGCGATCTGCATCCGCGGATCGCGCGAACACCAACCAAGGAGGACATCATGAAGACCGAGCTGACCACGATCGACCGAGAGCTACTGGCCAACACCTGCGGCGGCGACTACGCGAGCCGCTGGTGGAAGCAGCTGAAGCAGGACTACAAGGACGGCCGCGACCGCGGGAACGCCGCCACGCACGCGCTGCTCAAGGCCGACGGCGGCGGCGCTGCGAAGAACTTCGCCGCGTCGCAACTCGACGGAGTCGCGATGATCGGCGACGCGGTGTCGCCGGCCGCCGCAATCGTCGGCGCCAAGCCCTGACCGCAAGACATTCTCCGGGACGCTTCGTCGCGCGACAACCTGGGTCGCGCGGCGGAGTGTGCTTTGCGTTCAGAGCCGCATGTGAGCTTCGACGCGGTCGTCACCATGCAGGCCGTGCACGACACGCGTCACAAGCCGCTCGCTGGGCTTTGAGTCTCCAGCGGTGCGCACGGGCCACAGGCGCCAGGCGACACCGCCGTCGTCGCGACGCAGCACGACGCCGAGGGTGCCCTCGGCCGGATCATCGGCATCGACGCGCAGGAACGCAGCGGGCAGATCGAAGTCGTGCATCGTGCCGCACGAGGTGAGCCAGTTGACGTTGTCGCCGGCGCGCTCGTCGGCGTCAATCGCGAGCGGGATGTCGACGAGCGGCGAAACGACGATCTCTTCGAGCCCGTGGGCCGTCGGCGCGATCTATCGCGATGCCGGTGAGCGCTGGGTGGCGCGCCGATCTCGGTCGGTGAGCAGGTAGTTCGCGGTGTCGACGATGGTCTCGACCGCAGGCCGCGGCGCGAACCCGAGCACGTGGCGCGCCTTCTCGGAGGTCACGTCGTTGCGCCGACCGAGCTCGGGCGTCAGCGCCTTGAGTTGCGGTGACACGAGCGCCAGCAGGTGCACCACGAAGCTCGGCAGCTGGCGCGTCGGGACCTTCGCGCCACGCGCGCCGAGCCGCGCGCGCAGGGTCGTCGCGATGTCCATCATCCACATCAGCTCGCCCGTGCCGAGAAACCGCTCACCGGCGGCGCGAGGCTCGATCATCGCCCGCACGTGCAGCTCGGCAAGATCGCGCACGTCGACGATCCAGAACGCGAGCCGCGGGACGCCGGGGAGCGCGCCGTCGAGCATCCGCCGGATGATCTGCAGCGAGCCGTGCTGTCCGTCGAGCAAGGCCGGGCCGAACACCGCGCCGGGCAGGATCGTTGTCAGCTCGATCGGCTTGCCGGCGATGAGGTCCCAGGCCGCGCGCTCGGCGAGGATCTTCGATCTGCGGTAGGCGTCGAACCGCGGATCGGCCGGATCGGACCACACGGTCTCGTCGGCGATCCCGGTCGCCTCGCGCGGCAACCGCGCGGCCGCGGCGGCGGACGTCATCACGACGCGCTTCGCGCCAGCGTCCACCGCAGCCCGGAGCACGCGCAGCGTGCCGTCGCGTGCCGGCTCCAGCAGGTCGTGGCTACCTCCGAGCGGAGACGCGACATGCAGGACGTAGGCACACCCCGACATCGCGGCGTCCCACCCCGCATCGCCGGTGAGATCGGCGATCGCGAACGTCAGCGCCTCGACGGAGGTTCCGGTCGCGACGATCGCGGCGCGCACCGCCGCCTGCTTCGCGGCGGACCGCACGGTGGTGCGCACGCGATAGCCTCGGCGGAGCAGCGCGACGATGCACCAGCTCGCGATGAAGCCGCTACCGCCGGTGACCAGCACCTGGTCAGCCATGGGCGGCCCCCCGGGTCGCGATGGCTGCGGCAGGCATCGTGCATCGAACGCACGCGACAGCGCTCGCGAGCACCATCAGCGTGGCCAGCACCATCGCGCCGATCGCGTAGCGGCGGACCAGCGCGACGTCGCGGTCGCTGACCGCGAATGCGGCGGTGAAGTGAGCGAGATCTTCATGGCCAGGCTCCATGTCACCACGTGTATACTTCGCGAAAGCAACAAAGTCTACAGGTGTATAGTTGAAGCCCAAAAAACTCGCCAAGCCCGCGGTCCCCAAGCGTTCCCGCAACGCCGACGCCACCCGTGACGCGATCTTGCAGTCGGCGCGCCGCGCGTTCGCGCGCGCGGGCTACGACGGCGCGGGGGTGCGGGAGATCGCCCGGGAGGCCGGCGTCACCGCGATGATGATCAACCGCTACTTCGGATCGAAGGAGCAACTGTTCGCCGACGTCCTCGTCGAGGTGATGCAGACGCCGACGATCCTCGCGGCCGACAACCTGCGATCGGCGAACATCGCCGAGAACTTCGCGGCGGCGCTGGTCGACATCACCAGGATGGGCGAGACCCCGCTCGAGGGCTTCCTCATCATGATGTACTCGGCGGCGAGCCCGGCCGCGGCCGACATCGGTCGCGAGCAGATCCAGAACAACTATCAGAAGCTGCTCGCCTCGGTGCTGCGTGGCGAGCAGCGCGAGGAGCGCGCGGCGCTCGTGTTCGCGCTGATCGCGGGCGTTCAGGTCATGCGGCAGATCATCGCGCTTCCCGCGCTCGCCGCCGCGGACCCGCGCAAGCTGACCCGGCTGCTCGAGCCGCTGTTCGAGCAACTGCTCGGCGAGCCGCGGTCGCCGTAGCGCCGGAGGCCCGGCGCTGCATGTCTCCGATCACGTCGGGACGGCGCGCCGATCTCGGGACTGACCAGGTCCTGCGGCGAGGCAGCCCTGGATGTCAACGCTTGAGAATCGCGACGACAACGACGACAATCGCGGCGCATCCATGATCGGCCGTGGTCGCTCGCTGTCGCTGCTCTCGCTGCTCTCGCTGGCGGCGTGTCGCGAGCTGCCCGAGCGCATGCAGGATCGCCCCGACGCCGCCCCCGGCGGGATGTCTCGCGTCCCGGCGCGCGGCACGGCGACGACGCTCGACATCGCCAGCTGGAACATCGAGTGGCTCGGCGACACGGCGCATGGCCCGACCGACGAGGCGCTGCAGCTGAGCAACGCGCGCGACGTGATCGGCGGCACCGACTTCGACCTGTGGGGCGTGGCGGAGATCGTCAGCACAGCGCAGTTCGAGAGCCTGCTCGACCAGCTCCCCGGCTACGCCGGCTTCCTTGCCAACGACGCGCGCGTCTCGGGCGGCCGGGCGTATTACAGCGACTTCGGTAACCTCGAGCAAAAGGTCGGGCTGCTGTACAAGGCGTCGATCGTCAGCGTGCTGGGGGCGTCGGTGATCCTGACGCAGAACGATCAGGCGTTCGCCGGGCGGCCGCCGCTCGAGGTCACGCTGCGTGCATCGCTCGGCGGTGCAACGCAGGACATGGTCGTCATCGTGATGCATCCCAAGTGCTGCGTGGATCTCGATAGCTACCAGCGCCGCGTGGAAGCCTCGAGCGCGCTCAAGGCGTACCTCGATGCGACGTATCCCACCCAGAAGGTGTGGGTGATCGGCGACTGGAACGATGATCTCGCGACGTCGATCACGGACGGACAGCCGTCGCCGTATCACAGCTTCGTCGCCGATCGCGCGCGCTACACCGTCGAGACCGAGGCGCTGTCGAGCGCACACGTCGGATCGACCGTGGGCTTCGACAACATGATCGATCACCACATGGTGAGCAACGAGGCTGCGGCGACCTACGTCACCGGATCGGCCGAGGTCTATCGCGTCGACGCGTACGTGCCATCATACGGATCGACCACGAGTGACCATTACCCGGTGCTCAGTCGCTACCGGCTGGGCGCCGCGGCCGACTGACCCCAGCTCGTCGAGCTCTGCGTGCCGTTGAGGAAGGGCAGCACGGTCGGGACGAGCACGGGCGACGTGAAGATGTCGTAGTGCGTCACGTTCGGGAGGATCGCGAGGCGGTTCTTCGACATGTGCTCGCGTTGCCAGCCCGCATCGCGCTGACCGCCGCCGAGGAGCTTGTAGAACTCGACCATGTGCTCGGGCCGGAACATGTCGCTGTCTCCCCACACGAGCATCACCGGCTCATGCAGCCGCTTCACGTCGTCGGCCCAGTTGTACGGCTGACGCATGACCTCGCCCAGGCGATCGAGGAGCCTGGGAAACTCGGCCGGGTTCGGCGCGACCGCGACGTACGACTTGTACATCGGCGTGTCTTTCATCATCTCGGCCATCGCGCCGCTGACCGCGCTCTGCATCGGCAGCATCTCCGGATAGAAGCCGTCCTGCGAGAAGCCGGCGGAGACCAGCACCAGGCGACGGATCCGGGTCGGGTGCTGCACGGCCAGCCGGAATGCGATCGCGGCGCCCAGTGAGTAGCCCATGGCATCGACCGGCCCGTAGCCGAGCTTGGCAAGCAGGCCGTCCATGTCGTCACCCATGTCGACCAGGTTGATCTTGCGCTCTCCAAGGCCCGTGCGACCGTGGCCCTGGAGATCGACGGCGATCACCTCGCGCGAACCGGCGAGCGCCGGCAGGATGGCGCCTCGGAACATATCGATCGAACCGAGGCCGCCGTGCAACAGCAGCAGCGGCTCACCGTGGCCGTGGATCTCGTAATAATAATTGACGCCGTTGACGGCGACATGGCCCGTCTTCGTTGCGGCCGAGGTCGCGGGCGCCGCGGACGTCGTGGTGCTGGTTGGCGTGGTCGTGGTCATGGGTCGGGTGTCCTTGTCGGTCGCGCACGAGATCAGCGGGAGGAGCACGGTCAGGGCGATCATTCTGGCGTTCATGCCGAGACGACGAACGAGGCCCGGCCAGTTCGACAGGACGGAGCCGATTTTTCACGGCAGACACACTCCCGAGCGCGACGACCAGGCGAGGTCTCGAAGATGCGCGGTGGAACCTGGCGCGCCGTCGGACTACACTGCTCGCATGAGCAGCGCGGCGCGCTGAATCGGGATCGCAGCCGCCGCGCATGTCGGGGACAGCCTGGAATCCGAAAAAGGAGATCGCGATGACGCTGAGATGGTTCACCCTTGTCGGCGCTGTCGCAGCGGCCGCGGTCGGCGTCCTGGGCGTGGTTTCGACGACGGCCGCCGACCGGCCCACGCCGAAGCCATCGGAACAGAGCCTGCGGGCGCTCGGCGCACGTCACGGCCTGTCCGTCGGGACGGCGGTCGATATGCAGGCCCTCGATGACGCCGCGGATCCTCGCTACAGTTCGCTCGTCGCGTCGCAGTTCTCGACGGTCACCGCCGAGAACGTCATGAAGTGGGCGCTGCTCGAGCCGACGCGGGGGACATACGACTGGACAGCGGCCGACAAGCTCATCGACTTCGCGCGCAAGAACAACCAGCGCGTGCGCGGCCATGTCCTGGTATGGCAGAACCAGCTGCCGAAGTGGCTCACCGACGGAGTCGCCGGAGGGACCATCGGCAAGGACGAGCTGCGCGGACTTCTCCAGAAGCACGTCACCGACGTGGTGACGCACTTCAAGGGCAAGATCTGGCAGTGGGATGTCGTGAACGAGGGGCTCTCCGACCCGTGGGATACTCCGAACGAGATCCACTACAAGGGGTTCTGGAACGAGCAACTCGGCCCCGGTCACGTCGCCGACGCCTTCCGGTGGGCACGAGCGGCCGACCGGGATGTCCTGCTGTTCTACAACGACTACAACATCGAGGCGTTCGGCGACGGCGGCCCGAAAGACAAGGTCCAGTTCCTCTACAACGAGGTGAACAAGCTGATCTCCCAGGGCGTGCCGATCGACGGGATCGGTAGCCAGGGGCACCTGGGCACTCAGTACGGCAACTACGACGCGCTGCAGGTCGCCGACACGATCCAGCGTTTCACCGATCTCGGGCTCGCGTACGCCTTCACCGAGGTCGACGTTCGCAGTCAGATGACCCCCGCGGTGAAGTCCGGCAACTCCGCCGAGATGAATCCGCGCCTGCAAGCATCCGCGGCGAACTTCAGCGCGCTGCTGCAGGGGTGCCTGGCCAGCCGGCATTGCCTGTCCTTCACGTTCTGGGGGTTCACGGACAAGCACTCGTGGATCCCGACCTGGGACTTCGGCACCGGCAAAGGTGCCGAAGGCATGGCCACGCTCTACGACGAGAGCTACCAGCCGAAGCGGGCGCTCAACACGCTCAAGGCCGACCTGCTTTACGCCGGGCCGCCCAACGTGCAGCCTCGCATCGCGCACAAGCCGAGGCGCGACCTGCCAGCTCGGTGACGCGGCCCTGAGCGACCTCGAACGCGGGAACCTGGCTACCGACGCAGCTCGACGTCGTCGATGTACTCGTTGACGCCGGCCGGCGGACCTTCGAAGTACACGATCAGTCCGGACAGCGGACAGCTGGGCACGGTCAGGCTCCCGGTCAGCAGCGTCCACCCGCTATCGGTCGCGCTGGCCGCGCCGATCCGGGCGAACTGGTCGGCAGCGCCAGCGCACGTGAGCTTTGCGGTCATGAACATCGGGCTGGCCGCGGCACCGTCGAGCCGCACCCACGCGCTCGCCTGATAGACGCCCGGCGAGGCAACGGCCCGGATGTCGCTACCCGGTCCCATGAACGTCGCGGTCCGGTTGGTCGCGAGCAGGCTCCAGCGGCCACCGTGCGCCTGCGCGGTTGTGGCGGTCAACGCAGGCGATCCGAAGCCGAACCAGCCCGATGTGCTGCCCGACTCGAAGTTGGCGTTCGCGATCAGATTCGGGCTGCGCACCGACAGATCCCGACGCAGCGAGACGTCATCGAGGTAGATGTCGGTCCCGGCCGGCGGCCCCTCGAAGTACGCGACGAGCTCGGTCGCGGCGCAGCTCGGCAGCGCGATCGACCCGGTCAGCCGCGTCCACCCGGCATCGCTGGCCGTCGTGATCCCGATGCGCTGGAACGTCGTCGTGCCGTCGCACGTCGATTTGAGGGTCATGGCGACCGGCGACAGCGACGCGCCGGCGATCCGCAGCCATGCGCTCGCCCGGTAGGTCCCGCCGAGCGCCGCGCCGGCCGCGAGCAGATCGAGGCCGGGCCCCTGGAACGTCGCGGTGCGCGCGGTGGCGACGCCGCTGCGGGCGCCGGAGTGGGCCTGCGCGGCGGTCGAGCTCAGCGCGGCTCCACCGAACCCGAACCAGCCGGCGGTGTCGACCTCGAACCCCGGATTGGCGACCAGCTCCGGGCCGAGCTGCTCGCGACGGCGCAGCGCGACGTCGTCGACGTGCAGAACGACTCCCGCCGCAGGTCCCGAGATCCCCAGCGCGATCTCGTCGGCGATGCAGTCGGGAGTCACGAGCTCGCCGCCGAGCGGGAGCCACGCCGCGTCGGTCGCGGTCGCGGTCGCCAGCACAGCCACGGTTTCCCCTCCTCCGCTGCACCGGGTGGTCGCCGTCAGGGTCACGCGATCGCTCGCCGCCCCGGAGATCCGCACCCACGCCGACACGTCATGGCTCGTATCGCGGCTCGCGACCGAGAGCGCATCGTAGACCGCACCGTGCGAGGTCTCGGTGCGATGGGTCACGCGCGCGCTGCGCTCGCCGGTGTGCGCGGTGCGCCGCGAGGTCGACAGCCGACCGCCCGAAGCGGCCCAGCCATCGCTGCCGATCTCGAAGCTGCCATTCGCGATCAGGTTCGGTGGCGTCCCGGGTGGATCGACCGGCACGGCCATGAAACCGTCGATCAGGCCGTAGTAGGCCGGCTTCCGGCGGTATTGCTCGTCGAGCTCGAGCGGATCGTCGGGCCCGAACGTCGCGTCGATCCACGAGTCGAGATCGGTGAAGCCCCAGGTCGTGACGGTCTCGCAGCGCGCGACCTGCACGCACGCCGCCACCGCGCGATGGAACACCTGGCGCTGGAGCGCGAGCCGGGTCGTCAGATCGCCGCCGGCGTTTGCTATCCGGACGTCCAGCTCGCTGATGTTGACCCGCAGTCCGAGATCGGTGAAGCGCGTCAGGTTGGCCACGATCTCCTCGGTCGACGGCGCGGTCTGCGCCTCGAGGTGCATCTGGAACCCGACGCCATCGATCGGGACGTGCGCGGCGACCAGCCCGCGCACGAGCTCGTAGACCGCATTCGACTTGGCGTTGACGGTGTCGATGTTGAAGTCGTTGTAGTACAGCACCGCCCGGCGGTCCTCCTCGCGTGCCCAGCGAAACGCATCGGCGATGTAGGTCGGGCCGAGCGTACGAAGAAACACGGTGTCGCGCAGCGTGCCATCGTCGGCGACGGCCTCGTTCACGACGTCCCACGCGCGGGTCTCGTGGCGGTAGCGGCGCATGACCTCGCGGATGTTCCGACGCACCAGCGCGACGAGATCGTCGCGCGTGACCCCGTCGTTGACGAACGGCGGGAGCTGACTGTGCCAGATCAGGACGTGACCCTTCGCAGCCAGGTGGCGCCGGTGGGCGAACGACAGGATCGCGTCGGCCGGCGCGAATTCCCAGTGCGCCGGGTCGACCGGCTGGAGCGACCCCCACTTGGTCTCGTTGCCGGGCGTGAGGTAGCTGAACTCCGACGCGAGCGTCGCGGCGTACACCGGATCGCCGTTCAGGAACGGTACATCGACCGCCGTGCCGATCAGCCGATCCGTCCGCGCCGCCGCGTCGGCGAGGGATCTGATCGGCGGTCGCCTCGAGTGTGGGCGCCGATGGTTGTGGTCGTCGCGGTCGTCGCGGTCGTCGCGGTCGTCGCGGTCGTCGCGGTCGTCGCCGCGCCGAGCTTTCACCTCGAGTGCGCCTGGTGTCGAATCGGCAGGCTCGCCGGTCGCGCAGCCCGCCACGAGCCAGCCGACCAACCACAGTGCAGGGTGCCGGCCACTGCATCGCTGCACGTCAAACCCTCCCATCGTCGATGACGCGATCCCGAGGGCGGCCGCGACGCCGGCCGAGCAGCAGCGCACCGGCCACGATGACCAGACCGAGCGGCGAGCCGCCGGTTCCGGCGCTGCAACCTTCGCTCGACGCGCTGGCGTCGTGCGCGCCATCCGCGCTGCGCCGATCGAGCTGAACCGCACCGCCGGCGAGCGGTGGCTCGCTGCCCGAGATCAGCGTGCCGTTCTGGTACACGGTCACGCGAGCCCAGTCGGCGAAGCTGAGCTTGGTGGGATCGAACGAGTAGTCATCCGCCTCGGCGAAGTTGCTCCAGTCGTCCTTGTTGAAGCGCGCCTGGATCTCGCCGGTGGACTGACCCGGCGCCAGGCTGCCCATGCCGGCCGCGAAGCCGACCTCGAGGTAGGTGTCGGCTCCGATGCGCGGCGGGGTGACCGTGACGAACTGCCCGGTGACATTGTTGCAGCCGCGCTGTGTCCAGTCGCACCAGAACACCTGCGAGCGACGGCCATCGACGGTGTACCAGTAGCGCACCGTGATACCGGACAGCGCGACGGTGCTGGTGCCGATGTTCACGAGGTTGAGGTGCGGCTTGATCTGGTTGTCGCCGACGTTGGTGTCGGCGGCGAAGTACTGGGCCTTGACCCCGCCGGTCCCGGCCGCGCTGGTCGTCGCGGTCGCTGGATTGCTCGCCGTCGAGCGATTGCCCGCGGCATCGAGCGCAAACACCGTGTAGCTGTGCGTCGACGAGGCGGCCAGGCCGGTGACCGTGAACGCGGTCGTCGCGCTGGTCCCTACCTGGGTGGTGCCCTCGAAGATCTGGTAGCTGGTCACGCCGACGTTGTCGATCGCCGCGGTCCAGCTCAGCGAGATCGAGCGGTCGGTCTGAGCGGTGACGCGCAGACCGGAAGGCGCGCTCGGAGGCTCCGTGTCCGGCGTGGCCGCATCCGTCGTCGCGGTGACCGGGGCGCTCGCCGGTGATACATTCCCCGCAGCGTCGAACGCGACCACCGTGTACGAGTGGGTCGACGTCGCGGCCAGCCCGGTGACGGTGAAGGTCGTCGTCGCGGTGGTGCCCACCTGGGTGGCGCCCTCGAGGATCCGGTAGCCAGTGACGCCGACATCGTCCCTCGCGGCGCTCCACGCCAGCGAGATCGTGCTGCTCGTGCGGCCGGTGACGACGAGGTTGGTCGGCGCGGTCGGCGGCTGGATATCGCCCCCACCGGGCTCCACGCCCCAGACCAGACGACCGTTGTCGTACACCGTGATGTGATCGACGCGCACCGGCGTGGCGCCCGGTGTCGGGGCGACGCCGGTGAACGACCAGTCGTTCGCCGGGTTCCACGCGCCCGAGCTCGCGATCCGGAACTGCATCTCCTTGCGCCAGTGCTGCTGGCCGCCCGGGTAGATCTGCACGCCGACGCAGTTGAGACTGAGCGCGAAGATGTTCCCCGCGTGCTGCGTGATGCCGGTCGGCGCCTGGCACTGGTTGAAGTTCGTCGTGACGGTGAGCATCTGCGGCGTGACACCGGGCTCGACCGTGAAGAAGTAGCGCAGCGTCAGGCGATCGGTCATCCGCGCCGGCCACGCCGATTTGTTGTGCACGAACAGCCGGATCTCGGTGAAGTTGGTGCCGGACGCGTTGACGGCCGCCTCGGTGAAGATCTCGGCGTCATCCGGGACCTCGGTGGGCGGGAAGTTCGCCAGCGGCGTGCCGCCGAACTCCATCACCAGCCGGGCCAGGGCCGACGTGAACCCGGCGTTGTAGTCGGTTGCGACCTCGTTCTGCTGGAAGTCGCCGCGATCGTCGACGTACTGGTCGTCCGCCGCCTTGGGTCCGCCGACCAGCGCACCGTAGAGGATGTGACGGCTCAGCGTCGGCGACTGGAGGCTATCGGTCCACGATCCGTGCGCGGTGCGGTGGTGCGGATTGCGCGGCGGATTGTTGCCGAACCCGACCACGAAGCTGCGACGCCCGGGGTTGTCGCCAAGCGCATAGTTGATCTGGCGCACGGCGAAGTCGTGATAGCGCGCCTTCAGCGCGACATCGGTGATCGCGTCCGCGTAGACCAGCGCGATGAACGCGGTGTTCGCGGCGTAGCGCAGCGACCCCCACTGATCGAGCACGGCCTGGCCGCCCGGACTGTAGTTGACGCGGCTGCCGTCGGCGCCGAGCGCGGTGCCACCCACGCTCCACCAGTTGAGCCAGCGACGAGCGTCGTCGTGGTACTGCTGGGTGTTGGTCAGCTTGGCGAGCAGCACATAGCAGCCGTAGGACTTGTCGTCCCATGCGTGGGTCCACTTGTACGACTTGATCGTCGACTGCGGCTGGGTCGACAGCTCCGCGTACCCGGCCTGAGCCTTGGTCAGAAAGCTCGCCTCGCCGGTGGCGCGAAACAGCCAGATCGCGCCCCACACCAGCTCGTCGGCGTAGCCGCTGAACGAGTTGTAGAAGCCAGCGGCGTCGCCGATGCACTCCGAGTACTTGCCGCGGAACGTGTCGGCGAAGCTGTAGAGCTGGCGCGCGTGCTGGACCAGCGTGTTCGCATAACCCGGATCGGTCGGCCGGAACGCGAGCGATGCGGCCGCCAGCGCCGCGGCGGTCTCGCCAGCGAGGTCGCTGCCGGGGCAGGTCGCCGAGATCTTGAATGCCGGCCGCGCCATCTGCATGACCTCGGCGGGCCCCCACCACCCGTGGTCGAGGCCGCCCTGCCCGACCTGGCCAAACAGCTCGTTGGGTGCCGTGTGGGCCTTGATGAAGTAGTCGGTGGCCCAGCGCAGGTTGGCGAGCGCGAAGTCGAGTTGCCCCGCGGCGACGTAGCCCTGGCGGTACTCGACGATTCCCCACGCGAGCATCGTCGTCGAGCCGGCCATCGGGAATCCGAACTTGACGTGATCACCTGCGTCGTACCAGCCGCCGGTCAGGTCGTGACCGACGTCAGCGCCGTCGAGGAGCCCGGAGTCGCCACGCCACAGCACGCGCTTGTTGGCCGGCAGTACCCCCGAGCGCTGCGCCTCGTAAAAGAACTCCGACTTCTGCAGGGCCTCGGCGTAACGGAACGGCTGGGCGTGAGCCGTGCCGCCGGTACCGAGCAGTGTGAGCGCTCCCACTACCATGGAGAGCGCTGTCAAGGTGAGCAGACGTGCCAATGAGAGCGCTCTCACTGCGCGGTGACACGCCGCAAGCGATGCGCGGTGCGCCGGTTCCTGGTCTCGGATTGGGACGACACGGAGCGAGCTACGGACAGCGAGGCAAGTTCGCATGGACCCCTCCAGACAGTGCCCACGGGGCGGTGAAGTTGGAGCCGAGCGCCAACGAGCGCGGCCTATTATAACCACTCAAGACCGCCGCGGACCAGCGCCCTCACCGCTCTTTGTCCATTCCCGAACATGATATCGACTTCCCCCCGATACGCGTTCCGGTAGGCGGATTGCTGGTCATGTTGCCCACAGTCCATCACACGAATCCGGAGCACAGGCGTGACCGCGTGCTGGCCGAGCGGCTCAGCTGCCGGCGACCGTGATGCCGCAGACCTTCGGGTTGTCCGGGCCGCCGCCGCGGGCGAACTGGATGACCACCTGGCCGCTCGCATTGGCGGTGGTGTTGAATGTCCGGGCGATGGCGCGGTTGGCGCCGCCCGCGGCCGCGAAGATGTCGAACGCGGTCAGCACGGTCGCACCGTTGATGACCACGTTGAACCTCCGCTGGCCGGCCGCGGTCCAGAAGCTCTCCTCGAAGAACAGCGTCACGGTCGCTGCCCTCCCGGCGGTGAAACCCGATTGCGTGTAGGTGAACTCACCGAATCGCTCGGTCTGGAACACGGCCTGTGGCGGAACCGGCGCCGCGACCTGCGAGGTGTCGATGGTGCTGGTGGTCGAGAACGTGCTTCCGCCCGAGAACGAGCTGTCGGCCGCGAAGCTTCCCGACGCCGAGCCGCCCGCGTTGATGGAGACCGTGCGCGTTCCGCCGCTCGAGTTGAAGGTCGCGGTCACGGACCGTGCCGCGGTCATCGAGAGCGTACACGTCCCGGTGCCGCTGCACGAACCGCTCCACCCGGCGAACGTCGAGCCGCTGGCGGGTGTGGCGGTCAGCGTGACGGTCGCGCCGCTGGCAAAGCCGGCGCTGCACGTGCCGCCGCAGCTGATGCCCGACGGCGCCGAGCTGACCGTGCCGCTGCCCGAGCCGGCCTTCGCAACCGTCAGGGTGACGGTGGACACGGCATTCAGCGCGTTGAGGACGGAGGTGTACGCCGCCTTCTTGTTGCCGCTGCCGTCGAACAGCAGCGGGTTCTCACCCGTGCGCCAGGAGTCGCTGTCGCGCACGCCCCAGGCCGTGATGCCCACGCAGCGCGGCACGTTCAGGCACGCCGTCGTGACCGCAGCGAACGCGGTGGCGGACGCGTTGGCGATGTCCAGCTCGGTGATCGCCACCTCGACGCCGAGCGCGGCGAAGTTGGACAGGGCGGTCTGGAAGCTGGCAGGCATGCCGCCGGCGGCGAAATGCGCCTGGAACCCGACGCAGTCGAGCGGGACGCCGCGGGACTTGAAGTCCTGGACCATCCGGAACACGCCCTGGGTCTTGGCGGCGTTCCAGTCCTCGATGTTGTAGTCGTTGTAGCAGAGCTTCGGCGTCGGGTCGGCCGCGCGCGCGGTCCGGAACGCCACCTCGATCCAGTCGTTGCCGGTGCGCTGCAGGTTCGAGTCGCGCCGTCCGCCGCCGCTGCCGTCGGCGAACGCCTCGTTCACCACGTCCCAGTAGGCCATCTGGCCCCGGTAGTGGGCGAGCACACCGTTGATGTGATTGATCATGGCGCTGCGCAGCGCGCTGCCGCTCAGGTTCTGCATCCAGGGCGGCTGCTGCGAGTGCCAGGCGAGCGTATGCCCGCGGACCCGCTTGCCGTTCTGCACCGCAAAGTTGAACACGCGATCGCCGCCGGTGAAGCTGAACTGGTTCGGGTTGGGCTCGGTGGCGTCGATCTTCATCTCGTTCTCGGCCGTCACCATGTTGAACTCGCGGTTCGCGATCGTGGTGTAGACCGAGTCGGTGAGCTTGGGGGCGGCGATCGCGGCGCCGAAGTAGCGCCCCGACTGCGCGGCCGCGGCCCCGATCGTGGTCGCGCTGGCAGCCTCGACGACGGTCGCCTCCCCGTCGTCCGCCGTCTGCAGCCCGCACGCACCGAGCAGGCCGAGCGAGAAGGCCCCGAGAACAGCGCATGTCATGTTGTTCCCTGGCATCATTTGCGCACGGTAGTCGCCTCGGAATCGTTCGTCCAGTACCCGGTTCGTGAGAGTCGTGACCATCGCCATGAACGGCGCGTTCACGGCGAGATCATGAATCTTTGGAGTCGACTGCGAATACGTAGTACACGAGTATGGCCGTGCAGCCACACCATGGCTGTTCGCGTCAATTCGCAACAACCCGGAGTCTCGATGCACGATTCATTACATCGGGAGGGAGCGATGTTGGATCAACAACCGAGTCAGAAGATGAACAAGCCGGCGTACGGCAACGCGCCGGCGGTGATGATGAAGTACGTGAAGCCGTCGGCCGATTGCGTGATCGGGGACCCGCCGCCGCAGGTGCTGGTCGGCGGCTGACCGTTGACGCTCACCGTCCGGCCGTCGAAGTTCGAGCATCCCCAGCCGGTCACCCGCAGGCTGGTCCGCAGGCAGATCGGACCGGTGGTGTTGAAGTTGCCCGACTGGTTGGTGAATGTCGTCGGGTTCGAGCAAACCGGGCCGTTGCCGCCGGTGAACGTCGCGGTCACCGATCGCCTGGCTGTCATCGCCACGCTGCACGGGCCGGTGCCGGTGCATGCGCCGCTCCACCCGGCGAACGTGGAGCCGTTGGTCGACGTGGCGGTCAACGTGATCGACGTGCCGCTCGGGTAGCTGCCGCCGCACGCCGCGCCGCAGTTGATCCCGGCTGCCGCGGAGCTGACCGTACCGCTGCCACTCGCGGTCACGCTCAGCACGAACTTCGTCGGGGCCGGCCCGGCGACCAGGAACGGGTGGATGACGTCGTAGCGGACGTGGTCGATGCTCGTCCAGTTGTCGAGCAAGAGGCCCTTGGTGTCCCCCGAGTTGGGGTTGAGCGACCAGTAGGTCCAGCTCATCCCGAGGCTCTGGGCGTAGTTCAACAGC
>Ga0307515_10014088_pt1 | contig 14868 bp, 17 predicted proteins | sample 17_EM_MG_FD_194513 | JGI IMG/M metagenome (GOLD analysis project Ga0307515, IMG submission 194513) | Populus trichocarpa ectomycorrhiza microbial communities from riparian zone in the Pacific Northwest, United States - 17_EM | ecosystem: Host-associated > Plants > Roots > Unclassified | place... | reverse complement strand
TTGGGTCAATTACACCCATTACGGAAGCAAGATTCAAATAGTGGGCCGAGATGGGTTGTGTGGAAGATGTGAAGGATTTTGGGATGTGACGATGTCGTTATCCTAAAGTATTCAAACAGCGGCGTAGATTAACGGTATCATTTAACAGCTAGGTTAATACATGACACTGCCAGACTCCGGCAAACTTTCAACGATGAAGGGTAGAGCAACAAATAGAATGGATGTGCGCGAGTGGAGGGGACAACCAGAAGGGGGATCATTGTTGAAGGATATTAACGAGTACAAGGGAAGGAGAGATGAAGGGACAAGGTTCTCGGGATCTGCAGGAAGATGGATTTGAAGAATCATCGATGTCATCGCTTGCTTCCCTAAACTTGGAACAGAGAGTCAGTACACGCAGGAGCTCAAAATTGAAGCCGGACTGACCAGAGGCAGTATTCAGTTCCCTCTCTATGACCCGGGAGGCCTCTCTACAGTCCTCTGCCTTCTTCGCAGCCCCAAGCTCGTCGTAGACGTCGGCCGCGCGCAGAACCTCAGTACTCAGTCCTTGCCTCTTCAAGTTTGTACTGCTCGCACCAGAGCAGGGCCTGCACCTCCATTGCACAACCCAGGTTGTATGCGCTATCGACCGCGTGCGACTTGGCGTGTTCAACATGAGCCTGTGCGTCGTCGAACCTCCCTTCATCGCGAAACAGCTGCGCCAGGTTGAAATGAGCCCAAAACAGGCTATCGTTCCAATTGAAAGGGGCCGCGATTCCGATGATCGCCTCGGGGTGGTGAATTGCCTTCTCGATCTCGCCCTTGATTTCATATATCTCGCCGAGAACACGATGAGATTGGCAGACCTGGAATTGATCGCCTTCGTCTGGGAGGAGAGCGAGGGCGCGGAATGCGGCTTCTTCTGCGGCGTCGAATTGTTTGTCAAAACCCAACAACAAAGCAAGTATCATCAAACAATCTGCCTGTGGCCCCGTGTCGCCGAGCCGTTCGTAGATCCCCAATGCTTCTCTCGCCTGCTGTATCCCTTCCTCGTGGAGGCCGATTGCCCGATTAGTATCAGATAACGCCATCAAGGCCAATGCAACCTCATAATCACTTCCCCGCTCTCTCCGGATATCCAAGACGTAAACAAGGAGTCGTTTCCGCTCCACCCAATTTCCAGCCGAGTCAAACAAATTTGCGAGCACCAACAAGCAGTCCGGCTTGAGGAGATGATCATCCGGGAGCCCTTCGACCTTTGGCTTCAGAATGGTGAGTCGCTTCTTGTGCCAAACGAGGTGCTCCATAAAATAGAAACAGGCGTTCCAGACACCTTCTGAGTTCGCATCAAACGTCGTAAAGACATCGAGAAGGTGCTCGACGTTTACGTCATCCGACGTGATCCACCGTGATTCTTCAAAGTTGGGCCCGTCCGGATCAATAACGACTGACAGCCGGGCGAAGTAAAGGTCTTTGATCGTACAGAGCAGTGGAGATGCCATTGGGTCCTTGGGAGAGAGGTAGTCTCGGAGCGGTGCGAGCATTGTGAAAAATCCATTGCTACGATGCGCCAAGGACAGGATGCAGAACTTGTCGAAGATCTCAGTTCCGTTCGAGATGGTGGGAAACAACCACCCCAGGTTGTTCTCGTCGACGCCTTGTGGGAAGAATGCAACAATTCCCAAGAGCGCTCGAGCATCTGGTCCAAGTTCTTGGAACATGGGAGATGCGAGTGAAAGTTCGATTGCGGCAGCAAGGCTGTTGCTGTACTGGGTCTGCAGCACACTCGTCCGCCGCCGCTCCCACTCTCGCGTCAACCGGCCCATGTCCCACTTGTTCTGATACCCGACCGTGGCGAGCAACGTGATCGAAAGCGGGTGGAAGTCGAGCTCTTCGAGGATGGGGTTGACGAGATCCGATCGATCGTTGCTGTCATAGATCCCATAGAAGGTATCGCGCGCAGCGTCCTTCGATAGTGTCGGCACATCGAAACGCTTGCAACCCGGTGGGATAGTGGAGATACGTGATGTGATGCAGAGCCAGATGTTGTCGAACCGGCTGAGTTCCTCTACCACCGCGTGGATCCTCCGTGCATCCGGTCCCTGCGGGTCAAGAATAGATTCCGCATTATCGAGCACTATCACCATCTCCCTTGAGGACAGAAATGTCCGCAGGGGACCCAGATCCTCGGGGTTTTCGACCCCCGCGCCAATGATGCTGGAAAGATGGCGGAGGAGGTGTGCGGATGAGGCGGGGAATCTGTCACAACGAATGAATCGACGGTTATTGACAAACCGCTGCTTGATCCGGTCGTGGTGGAGGACGGTCAGGGCGATGGAGGTCTTTCCGATTCCTCCAGCACCGACGAGAGCGATTGGGATGAGGTTCTCAGCGAGATCGACCATCTTCTCGATCAGCTCGTGGCGTCCAAAGAACGTTCTTGGGGGCGGGGGTGGGGATTCTCCGGGTATGCTAGATTCAGGTGTAAGACCACGGATTCATCGCTAGCTTAGATTGCTGACCTGGTTTGAGTCTGGGCCGCCATCAGCGATCATCCGGTAGTGGGTAGAGTACGAGTATCGCTTACCGATAGACTTTTGCTACCATTCCCTTGCTGAACTTGCACCATACTATGGTGCATTGCGGTGACCATAGTATGGGTACTCGTAACGTTCTGCTCGAGCTCGGTAACAATGACGTGTGTATTTACCGCGAGTTCGGTCTGGGAACGCCGAGTTAGCAATAGCCATATGGAAACGAAGGAGCGCACGTTGAAGACTTGAAGAATTCTCGTGAGGTCCAGCCTCCAGGCGGCGATTTTCTCCTTGTCATGCTTTGCATTGAAGTGTCGAGAAATCGCGTTTCTCTTGCGCCGCTCGATGACCTTCATTTCAATCTCCGCCATAGCCCTGAGATCAAGTCAAAATCCTCATCAGCGAGTTGCTCAAAGTGCGCGTTGCTGGTGTAGCTCACGTCGTCAGCTGCTTGATCGCCTCGCAAACGGAGTCGTTAAGGTCGTTCAGGCTCTTCCCGTTCAGTCCCCGGTCCAGGGCGGTACAGACGTCAGCGCACGCCAGCCCAAGTTCAATGAAATCTGCATAGTTGTTCATTGCGTCCTAAGTGAATTTCAGTCTGCATTCAATCAACAGAGGACAGAAGGGAACTCACTCTGATCATTGTGAGGATAACGCTGACGGATCCAAAAACAGCCTTGGCGGGCATAACACCCGAGACTTCCTTCGCGAGATTCAAGCCTTCGATGGCTGTATTCAACGTTGAGATCTTGCTCTCCCGCCCCTTAGGTTGTTGGGACTTGGCCTCCATGATCGAGACTCGAGGTGGTTGCGAAAGAGGTGTGTGGCGTGAAGGCTGTGAGGAAGATTCCGAGTCCTGATAGAGATGAGCGGCAATCTTTTCATGACACGCCGCGCGCAAACTGGCCCATTTGACAAAAAGAACATTTGTATTTGTGGCCGTAGGATTTGAGGTCGGATAGTGCAATTGGCTCTCACTCAGAATGCCCACTTGCCACCTCTCACGAGAGAAGGAGGTAGAGACACGGCGTTACACCAGCAGTCAGCGGATCGAGCATTTCTTCAAAATTCAGGACATCTTCTTTCGGTTTGACCTTTCATGTTGCTCCGCCTCACATTTTCGAAACACCCATACATCGCGTCTCGAGTCCACTTGCCTCCTCTCGCCAGACCTCCGCCGATGCTCCATGTCCGTCCGCATCACAACCCATGGTTTTTGCGGCCGGAAGCTATCTACCAAACCTCCGGCGGGGACTTCAATTCTCTTTGACTTTACCGATTCCACCCAGAGCGAGGAAGTGAAGTCAAAGGGGATACTATGGATCACGGGGTTGCACCATCCTAGATCCACCCTGTCTGCCGGAGTCAGTCCAAAACGCTCCAAAACGCAAGGGAGTCGGGGTCCTAATCGCGGATATACGACTGGCCGGTTGTCGAGCGACTCGGTGGGGCTCGTCCTTTCAATATCGTCTTGAGGTGGGTGTCCGCCGAGGGGCGACTGCTTTGGCAGGTGCTCGTTCCGCTGAGGACGTGAGGAAACTGCGAGGGATGGCGACCAACTCTTGGATCGAGCTGATGGGTAGTTTGTTCCTCGCTGGGAGCCACTCTGGCGAAACACCTGACTCCTACGAGCCTGGACGAGAGTGTGACAAGTCCGAGATCCGCGTGACGTTGAATAATTCGTACGCGAAGGTACGCGCAGCGTTCGTGTGTAGTTCGACATAGATTCAATGACGCACACCAGATATCTTGCGTGACTTCAATTAGAGCCTTCTTTTTCCAGGTCCCTCACCTGCCCGAGACGCGACAGCAACGACAATCCACCCAAACCGACTCGCCCCACCAAATGCCCACCTCCCAAAAGCCTCCCAAGGAGAAGACGCATCTGTGCCGCTGCAAGAAATGTGATGGGAAACCCGTCAGCAAATCCACATTTTACGCGCACGGAGGTAGCGTGAACCGGGCTCTCGTATCGTTCTCGGAATGAATGGGAAATTTATTCAAAGTCTACCCCAAACCTCCCCACTTCCTCGTGTTCGCAAGCCGCGAAAACGGCGTGGAAAGGAAGCCGCCTCGACTGATGGAGATTCCCCTCGTCCATCTAAGCGAGTGGCCCAATAGAGACGGCACGTATATGATCAGATGTACTACCATATGTGCGTCTCGTATTGAAGAAAACCCAACCTATCTGTGTTCAGGGTGTCCAGTTCGATGAGGGAAATGCTCAGAATGACGAGGCTACCTCAGAAGCACATCAGATTCCCCTTCCCCAGACCTTGCTCAAGCCGGAACATGCCCTTGCACACTCTCCTTCCCCTCCTTCCCCTGCAACGGACAGTCTTGAGGAACAAGCCGGCTCTCCACCTCATCAACAGGGTGGATTCAAGGTAAGCGGTTTTCTTGAACATTGTGACATTGCCAAACCGAACGATCGGACGCCACAGACAATCCACGGGGTGGAGAAATAGGAAGGCCTCAGAGGGGGGGGAAACGGAGGATGAAGATCAGATAACACAACGGTAGATGGTGCGAGGCCAGGAGGCGAGCGTCGGTGTCATCAGCCTGGAGTTAATAGACGTAGCAAATAGCCTCCAGACAAACCCCCAAGCTTCTTGAATATCTCAATCGCGTGGACCTTCTGAATATCTGCCAGGATCCTGCGGTCGGAAGCATTATAAGCAGCGGTTCAAAATACATGTCGCTAGCTAAACTCACGCCGACAGTTGGTTTATCGCATCATAGACGGACTGACCGAGCTCGTCCGGTTTCTTTCCACTCATCCCTTGGTCGAGCGCTCGGCAGACGTCCGCGCAAAATAACCGAGCTCGACATGATCCAGTTGGTTTACCGCCGAATCCTAGCTGTGTGTGAACCTGGAGCAGGTCGTTGCAGGAGAGCAGAAAACATACCCTGATGAGCGTAAGAAGAACGGTGACGGAGCCAAAGACGGCCTCGGTGGTGAGAAACTCGAGATCTTCACAGGATTTAGAGCTTCGATGGCTTCGTTCAAGGCCGAGATGGCATCCTCCCGCCCCTTAGGTCTTTGGGACTCGATCGCCTCCATGGTCGAGGTTTGAGGTAGTTGAGAGAGAACCATCCGGCGTGAAGGCTGTCAGGGAGGCTCCGAACCCTAATGGAGATGAGCGGCGATCTTCTCACGACGCGCCTCGTGTGTGTGTGTGTGTCTCTATTATACTCCATTCAGCCAGAGGCCAGAGGAGTCCCGCACTAAACTACTACAAAGGGCGTACGGCTTATATGGGTTATCTAGCACACAGCTAACTTTAAACAAACCCTGTCAGTAGACCGCGGGCCTAGGGAGCGCACCGGCGAACCGGGAGCTCGGGCATTGCAGACGACCGGAGGGTAAGGACACGAGAAAAGGCAAATGCCTGGTTGACCCAGATGATAGTAGGGGGAGAGGAAGACCCGTAGGCCGCTACAGAGATAAGAAATCACGCCATCAGGCGCTTAACCGCAAACCGGCTAGACCAAGTCGGGTTACCCCCCCTTCCAGGAGTCCCCTAAAAAAAATAATAAAAAAAGAAAAAAAAGAAAAAAAACCAAACGGAATTTGTGCCCTTTTGGACGCACACCGACTATGCCTTGGAGAGGTCGGTAGTTTTGTCTTCACCAGACCTGGCCAGGGTCCGGACTTGTCTTGTGTTGACAGGCGATGGGTAGTTGATGATAAGAGGGAGGTCCCCAACAGACGACTCCCAATGCGCGATCGCCAGCGCATTGACGATTTGGACCCTCGACGAGACGACTTTCCTCGGGGGGGGACCCCTTTGGACTCGCCGCACAAGATCCCCCCGCGCAAGCGTGGCGACGGGTGAGGAAAGGAGGAAGGAACTCCACCAGATGATGGTGGTATCAGATCAAAGTGCGATGCACGACGCGCCTCGTGCAAACCGGTCCACTCGGCGGAGAGAATTCTACGTGCAGCTGCAGCATTTGGGGACGGGTGAAGTGATCGACTAATCGTCTTGCCTTCTCCTCACCTCTCATTCAGGCCGCTCCGTCTGAGGCACATTCCCGAAATACCCATTCATCACGCCCCCTCCACTCGCCCCCTCTCGACAGACCTCTGGCTATCCTCCATGTTCATTCACATCTCAATCCACAGTCTCCGCGACTGGTGACTATTTGGTCAATGATGCTCCCCTCCGTCCATTCGCAGGTCATCGGACCTCCAGCCTTGACTTCGCTCTCCTCGACGTTACCCGTCCTGCCAGGCACTACCTTGGGTGGTGGACCAACGGCAATATAAAGCCCAAGTTCCGCGCACCACCGGCCATGGACGGAGCGAAGAAGCCAAACAGGATACTATGGGCCACGAATTTGATTATCTCCATGCTTCAACCTCCCCTGCAGTGAGAGAATCGGGTTCTTAAATGCGGATATACGACTGGTCAGCCATCAACCAGCTCGGCGAGCCTCGTCTCCCCGACACGATTACCATACCCAGCATGACTTTTCGGTGGGTGTTCGCTGATGGTGTTCAGTGACACGGTATGCTTACTAACTGTTGAAGGTCCCCGGTTACCCTCTTGCGTGGTGTCTAGAAGTTCAAACAATCATTTCTCATTAGCCGTTGCCCCCCCACCAATCCTGACGAGATCCTTTACGTTGAGGGTTACTTCTTGACGTACGGTACCGACCCAACCCTGGAACTCAGCAAGAAGGCGTCGTAGAAGGGAAATGTCGGATGAACTGCCTAGATATCCTCTGGATGTGACCTTATCTGGACGATTTCGTTCTCAACCTCTCTGTCCCCTTCATTACTCAGGTGTTCGGTGCCCAGCTCCCTTATATTGGTAACGAGGCCGAAGCTGAAACTTTGGCCAGCCCAAACGATCCTCCCGACGCCAAGGACCTCCCCTCCGTCGCTGAGGCTCTCGCCCAACAGCCAAAATCCAACTGCACCTGTGATCGTATTGTCGCGTTTACCAACGGCGCTCAACCGACTATCGCCGCCCGATCCAGTTGTCCCGATAGCGTCAAGGCGTAGACTATCGATGCTCTCAAGGCCGAAGTGATCGCCGACGCGAACGGTGCTGGAGTCGGTTCTTTGGCGGTCGGAGAGCCATTTATGAAGCTATTGTAGTTGACCACACTCTGGGCACCGCGTGTAACAGAAGGGGTAGGTTATGTAGTAAAACCAAGTACACTTTTATCTGGATGATAGACATCCGTCCGCAATCACATCGGGTTTCATATTAATTCCCTTTTTGGTGACTTCTGTTCACCGCCTGTCCAGCGAGTATCGCACCTTTCAATCACAAGTGGCGTGGATGTCGATGAGCGGTCGTGGGAACCTTTCTCGACGACCAGGCTACCCACTCATTAGTATGTTCCCATTATCACTCTTTCCCGCCCGGAGACTGAGTTGTTTCGGTGTTCACCCGACTCGGTAGCTTCGCCGGTGTCATCTCCTCACCCACCGCGTTGACCGTCGCTGGAAGTGATTGACCATCCTTCGGGAGGTGCCCGGATACAGGTCAGCGCGCCATTCCCCTCTTTAGCAAACTTGAAGACGTTCACCGCGTCGAACTGCTGTGGGACAAGTGCCATCACAGCATTCACTGCCTAGAACACCAGGGATATTCTCTATGTCCACGTTTGTCCCTCGGAATTTGCCAACGATCAGGTGAATCCTTCATTCAACGCAACTCACTTGACACCATTTTGCGGGAGGTCTTGTTACCTAGGGTCCGTAATTGACGACAGCAACGCCCTCGCAACGAGGACGGGGGTGTTGTATGATGAAGCGAAAATCCGGGCGGTTGCTTCTACCTTGAAGTGTTGCACGGAGAAACCTCTCCGACCCGTGTGCGACCCGTTTGAGTGTCTGCGTCCAGGTACGCCCTACCTGTGGACAACGTAGTAGAAGCTCTGATTAACGGGGTACTGCACTTGGCTGCCCTGATAACGCCGAACAACCCCGAGGCCGAACTTATTCTTTCATACAAACAGAAAGTCCCGATTCATGGCCCGGCGGATTGGTCTTTGCATCGATGGGGCTCCTCACCCTCAGTTCAAAAAATAAGAGGCAGGCACTAAATGACAACGATGGCGGAGGTCCACGAGTTACTAGCGAAGAATCCCGCGATCTCAGTGTACGAGTATGGACTGTTGATGAGAATATGAATGTCCTTCAAGTCGAACATCACGAGGAAGATCGGACCTCTCGGCTTGGCATCGAAATTTTGCAGGACTCGGTGTAGAGGAGCGGTGGACATGTTGATGTTCTTCACCCAGCCAAGGATCGAGCCTACGAATACCTACGGCACGGGTTGTACAATAAGTGGTGCAATTGCGTGTGGATTCGCAAGTGGACTGATGGGTATGATCTCCCCTCTTTCTACCTCCCTGGAGACTAATCACGATTGGTTCAGTATCGATGGCTGTCTGCAACGGAACAATTTACACAAAATTCTGCACGCTCTCTTCGGAGGAGCTGGTCACGGGCCATTAAACCGCACCAAGTCGATCGTTTCGAGATTCGTGCCCCAGTACGTCTATTTGTTGCCGGGGTTCTAAACGCTCCCGAATCTTTCTAAAGACCTCGTCCTGGTGACAGATACGCGGCATTTGACGCGTGATTTCATAGACCCCTTCTGTCTGGAAAGAGTACGTAGAGCATACCTTTGTCAGAGAACTGGAGAAGGGGTTGTTGGACGAGAGATATTTCGTGCATTTCAACAGGTACGTTAAGCGCACAGATTATATTCCATGATCTGATGGCCCTCGTAAATGAAACTATCACTACCCCAGATGCTACGCAAGGGCCCACGCGTGGGTTCCGCGGTATCCATCAAGGTGAGAATCGATTCGGCAGGTTCCACAGGTTGCTGACTGCGAGATTGACTAGCTTTACAGCCGTGGCTGCAGCAACGCGGTCGATTCAGGACGTGTTACACGAGACCTCTACGAACCATAAGGCTTTCTGCACTCAGCGAGGGGTTTGCGAGAAAGAACTTGAAGAATCTCCAGGGTCCACTGCATACGGAGCCTACATAATGGATATTGGGCTCGGCAGCGGCGCCGTCGAGTTGGACATGGCCCGAGCCGCGTGCCTCGTTGGGTGTGGCGAGGTAGGACGGCTGTGGTTAGCTGACGGATCGGAACATCCCGGCAGCCAAGCCCTTGCGTACGGTGGATCAGAGGGTACTCTGGCGTTACCGGTATGCTCTCGTTTGTTCTAAACGTGGATGAAATTACAGCGGCAATTGAGGTCTTGGGTCGATTGCACCCATCACGAAGGCAAGATTCAAAGAGTGGGCCGAGATGCATTGTGTAGAAGCCGTAAAGGATTTTGGGATATGACGATCTCGTTATCCAAAGTATTCAAACAGCGGCGTAGATTAACGGTATCATTCGATAGCTAGGTTAATGATACATGAAACAGGACTCCGGCAGGCTTTCAACGATGAAGGGTAGAGCAACAAATAGAATGGATGTGCGCGAGTGGAAGAGACAACTAGAAGGGGGAGCATTGTTGAAGGAGGAAATGGCGATATTAACAGGTACAGGGGAAGGAGAGATGGAGGGACGAGGTTCTAGCGATCTGCAGGAAGATGTATTTGAAGAATTTAACGCAACCGTCGATGTCGTCACTTGCTTCCCTGAACTTTGAACGGAGAGTCAGTACACGCAGGAGCTCGCAATTGAAGCCGGACTGACCAGAGACGGTATTCAGTTCCTCCTCTATAATCCGGAGGAACTCTCTACAGTCCTCCGCATCCTTCGTAGCCCCAAGCTTGTCGAAAATGTCGGCCGCACGCAGAGCCTCAATCCTCGCCTCCTCAAGTTTGAGCTGCTTGTACGATATCATGACCCGCACCTTCATCGCAGAACCCAGGTTGTATGCGCCATCGACCGCGTGCGACTTGGCGTGTTCAACATGAGTCTGTGCATCGTCGAACATCCCTTCATCGCGAAACAGCTCCGCCAGGCTGTAATGAATCCAAAACAGGCCATTGTTCCAATTGAGGGGGGTCGCAATTGCGAAGGCTATCCCAAAATGGTGAATTGCCTTCTCGATCTCGCCCTTGGATTTATATATGTTGCCGAGAGTATAATGAGATTCGCAGACCCGGAATTGACCGCCTTCCTCTGGGAGGAGAGCGATGGCGCGGAATGCGGCTTCTTCTGCGGCGTCGAACTGTTCGTCGGAACACAACAGCAAAGCGAGTTTCATCAAACAATCTGCCTGATCCCCTGTCTTGCCGAGTCGTTCGTAGATCTCCAATGCTTCTCTCGCCTGCTGTATCCCTTCCTCGCGGAGGCCGATTGCCCGATTCGTATCAGATAGCGCCATCAAGACCCGTGCAACCACACCATAACTTCCCCGCTCTCTCCGGATATCCAAGACATGAAAAAGAAGCCGTTTCTGCTCCACCCAATTTCCAACCGAGCCAAACGACTTTGCGAGGAAAAACAAGCAGTCCGGCTTGGACTGATGATCATCCGGGAGCCCTTCAATCTTTGGCTTCAGAATCGTGAGTCGCTTCTTGTGCCAAAAGAGGTGCACCATAAAATTGCGACAGGCGTCCCAGACACCTTCTGAGTTCGCATCGAATGTCGTAAAGACATCGAGCAAGTGCTCGACGTTTACGTCATCCGACGTGATCCATCGCGATTCTTCAAAGTTGGGCTCCCCCAGACGAATATTGACTGACAACCGGGCAAAGTAAAGGTCTTTGATCGTACAGAGCAGTGGAGATGCCATTGGGTCCTTGGGAGAGAGGTAGTCTCGGAGCGGGGCGAGCATTGTGTAAAATCCGTTGCTATGATGCGCCAAGGACAGGATGCAGAACTTGTCGAAGATGTCGGTTCCGTTCGAGATGGTGGAAGGCAACCACTTGAGGTTGTTCTCATCGACGCCTTGCGGGAAGAATGCAACAATTTCGAGGAGTGCTCGAGCATCTGGTCCAAGTTCTTGGAACATGGGAGATGTGAGCGAAAGTTCGATTGTGGCACCAAGGCTATTGCTATGTTGGGTCTGCAGCACACTCGTCCGCCGTCGCTCCCATTCTCGGGTTAACCGGCCCATGTCCCACTTGTTCTGATGCCCGACCGTGGCGAGCAATGCGATTGAAAGTGGGTGGAAGTCGAGCTGTTTGAGGATGGGGTTGACGAGCTCCGATCGATCGCCGCTGTCGTAGATCCCGTAGAAGGTATCGCGTGCAGCATCCACTGGTAGCGTCGGCACATCGAAACGCTTGCAGTCCGGTGGGATAGTGGAGATACGCGATGTGATGCAGAGCCAGATGTTGTCGAACCGGCTGAGTTCCTCCACCACCGTGTAGATCTTCCGTGCGTCTGCTCCCTTCGGGTCGAGAATAGATTCCGCATTATCGAGCACTATCACCATCTCCCTCGAGGACAGACATGTACGCAGGGGATCCAGATCCTCGGGGTTTTCAACCCCCGCGCCGATGATACTGGAGAGACGGCGGAGGAGGTGTGCGGATGAGGCGGGGAACCTGTCACAACGTATGAATCGACGGTTATTTACAAACCGCTGCTTGATCCGGTCGTGGTGGAGGACGGCCAGGGCGATGGAGGTCTTCCCGATTCCGCCAGCACCGATCAGAGCGATTGGGATGAGGTTCTCGGCGAGATCGACTATCTTCTCGATCAGCTTGTCGCGTCCGAAGAACGTTCTTGGGGGCGGGGGTGGGGATTCTCCGGGTATGCTAGATTCAGGTGTAAGATGACAGATCCATCGGTAGCTTAGATTCCTGACCTGGTTTGAGTCTGTGCAACGGTGAGTGGACATCCGGTGACGGCTAGAGTACGACCGCCACTCACCGAGAGATGTTTGTTACCAGTTCCTTCCTGGTTCTGCACAATAACGCGATGGATGTCGGAAACAATGGCCCGGGTTTTCATCACGTCGTTGCGAATCTCGGAAGCCGTCCCATGCGTGCTCCTCGGCAAGGGAGGCGATGATTCCCCGGGTGCGCTGGATGTAAATGTTAGATCTCGGTTTCATTCCTAGTCAAGATCGCTGACCTAGCATGAGTCTAGGCAGTGGTGAGTACTTGAGTGACTACTCGACGACGGTCAGAGTATGAGTGATACGTACTGCTCGATTTTGACCATCCACATCCTTGCAGCGTTTCAACGCGTTGCGATAACTGTCGGAAACAATCGTGGGGGCGTTCACAACGTCATTCTGGACGCCCGAAATGACGGTGTCGGTGTTCGCGACGTCATGGTGAACGGCAGAAATGGGCGCATCTACGCTTATTGCAAGTGCCTTCAGGGAGCGAGAAGTCCTAGTCAGCAACGGTCATCATCCAAGCGACGGAACGCACGTTAAAGACCTGAAGAATCATGTCCAGGTTCATCCTCCAGGCGTCGATCGTCTCTTTTTCTTTCTTTGCGTTGAAACGCCGAGAGACCGGATTCCGTTTAACCCACTTAACGACCTTCTTCTGAATATCCGCCACGATCCTATGGTCGAAAGCATTATAAGCGACAGTTCGCGATCCACGTCGATGGTTCAACTCACGCCGAGAATTGATTTATCGCGTCATACACGGGCTGACTGAGCTCGTCCGGCCTCTTTCCCTTCGTCACCCGGTCAAGCACTCGGCAGATATCAGCGCAGAGCGACCCGAGTTCGACGCGATCCGGTTTTTTGGCCATCGAGTCCTAGCTGGGTGTGAACCTGGAGCAGATCATTGCAGAAGAGCAGGAAACATACCCTGATAAATGCAAGAAGAACGGTGACGGAGCCAAAGACAGCCTTTGCCGGTGCGATAGACGAGACATTCTCTGCAAGATTGGTGTCCTGGATGGCTGCGTTCAACGCCGAGGTGGCACCCTCCCGTCCCCCAGGTCGTTGGGAATCAGTTTCCATGGTCGGAAGTCGAGGTGGCCGCGAGAGATCCGTGCGGCATGAAGGCCATGAGGAATATTCCTAAAAGGATGAGCGCTCATTTGTCACGAGACGCCTCGTGCAAACAGGCCTATGTGAGGTCGGAATCGGATTCGCAGCCGGAGCATTTGAGGATGTGTGTGATCGACTGATCGCCCTGCTTTCTCCCCACCTCTCGCCCAAGATGAATTTAGGTTACTCCGTCTGAGACATATTCTCGAAACACCCATCTACTGCGGCTCTTCCACTTGCCTCCCTCTCGACAGACCTCCGTCGACCCTCCGTTCCCAACCCACGGTTTCCACGACCAGTGACTATCCAGTCATTGAACGTGGCACTCTCACTATCCCTCCGCCCATTCGCGGGTCACCGGACCTCCAGGGCCGACTCCGTTCTCCTTGACACTACCGATCCTGCCAGGTACTACCTTGAGGAATGGGCCGATGGTAGTGCGAAATCCAAGTGCCGCACACCGCCAGTCATGGGCGGAGCGAAGAAGCCAGAGGGGTACCATGGGCCACAAAGTTCATTATCTCCACAGTTCAATCCCCCCTGTTTCGAGGAAATCGGAGTCTTAAACACAGGTGTACGGCTGGTCAGTCGTTAACCAACTCAGCGAGGTTCGTCTTTTGGGTGTCCGCAAATGATGCTTACGGTGGGCTAACCAACCGTTGAAGGTCCCCGGTTGCCCTCTTTCGTGCTGTCGAGTCCAAACAATCGCATTTCTCATTAGCCATCGCCCCTCATTGATGCCGCCAGGGTCCCTCATGTTGAGAGTTATCTCCTGACCTGCGGTACCGACTCAGTCCGACAACTCAGCAATAAGGCTTCGGAGAAGGGAAAGGCGAGACCAATTGCTTAGATGTCCCCTGGATGTGACCTTACATGGACGATATTTCAATCTTCGTCCTCAACCTCTCTACCCCCTTCATTGTCCAAATTTTCGGTGCTCAGCTCCCCCATATTGATTATCCTATCAGCAACGAGGCTGAATTCGAAGCTTGGGCGAACGCAAACGGTCTTCCCGATCCCAATGGTTTCCCCGCCGTCACCAAGGCTCACTCACGATCGTGTCGTCGTATTTACCCGTGGTCCAACCATCGCTTTCCGCTCCAGCAGTCCTGTTAACGTCAAGACGTACGCTGTCAATGCTCTCAAGCCGAGGAGATCGTCGATACGAACGGTGCCGGAGACGCCTTCGCGGGTGGATTACTCGGTATTTTGGCGGTCGGAAAGTCATTGGACGGAGCTGTTGAAGTTAACCACACTCTGGGCACCGCGTGTGTTGCGCAGGTGGGGCCGCAGTACGAGTGGCCGAATGCTAGTAGGGGTTTTGTGAGCGGCGCAAACAGCCGATCACTAGCGTGGGAAATAACTATGTAGTTCTGATGAGTAGATATATACCTGGCTAGCTAGAGTAGCCGTCTCTAGCTTTTTCTCTTACTATTCGACTCAGCA
>Ga0307515_10014086_pt1 | contig 14869 bp, 6 predicted proteins | sample 17_EM_MG_FD_194513 | JGI IMG/M metagenome (GOLD analysis project Ga0307515, IMG submission 194513) | Populus trichocarpa ectomycorrhiza microbial communities from riparian zone in the Pacific Northwest, United States - 17_EM | ecosystem: Host-associated > Plants > Roots > Unclassified | place... | reverse complement strand
AGAAAGAGGTTGATATTAAGGTCAACTCACGGTACTTCAAGATGCATCAATTAATGTATCACATCGGCTACATGAATGCAAACTCCCTGTGTGACAGGAAGTTTGCCCAGGCGATACGCCTCCTCGAAACATCATTTGACTTTTTATTTATTGCAGAACACTGGTATCAGCACCACCAATCTCGACTGGCGCATCCCCTTGTACACTGCTCCACCACTCTACCCCCTCGACCACCAAATTCCCCCCTCCGTGGCCGCCATCATGGTGGCATCTATCTTCTTGTCAAACCTCACCTGCGCTCCATTATTCAGCATACCACATTGTCAACCTACTCTATTACGGTTTCTGTTCCAGGCTTCCGCTTTGCCGGTGTCTATTATCCACCCTTTTCCATGTCGGAACAAACACTACAAACCAATCTTAACCAAATTGGCCCTCTTGACCTCCTACTCGGTGATATAAATACAAAGTTTCAACACAACACTTCTCTTTCCCGACGTGGTCCCGCCCCCAATCCATCCTCACGTGCAGGCCTATTTCAAACATGGGCTGTCAATACCAACATGGTTCACATCCAAGATCCTTCCGAATATGCAACTTCTCACACAATTCCTGACCATGTATTTGCAGCCCTTCAGCATCAACCCAATATTGCATTATCCCTTGTTTCCACTCAAAGTCTCAGCTTTCAAACAGATCATCGCTTCCTTTTACATGTTAAATTTGACCACCCAGCCTCATCTTCTAGACCCCCTGCGCCTCAAGTCCCTCCAGCATCTACAACCCGGACTGGTCCAACTCGATTTCATGTTCAGCGATTGAGAAAGGAACCAATAGCCAAGACGTATCGCCAGAATTGGGAGGCGATGGAGACTCTATTTACCTCATTCAAACGGTCGGAGAGGTTTGATGTCAACATGCTTGACTCAATCCTATGTTCAGCAGTACAAGCTATTGCGGAAAGTACACTTGGGGTGTACAAACCACAGGAGTCAAGACAAAAGGTAGACAAGGCGGCTAAACAACTATCAGCCGAATTGGACATGTCTGCAAGTATTCAGCTCCTGAAGCGTGCTCAACGTGCTTCCGTGGTAGGCCAACAAATGGTCAGCTCAACTGGGCAGTCAACTCCAATGGAAGAGTGTATTGAGCACTATTCCAAGATGTTCAATTCTGCAGCATCTTCTTCCATTCCAAGCGCTGGGCCCTCCAGACACCCTCTTAACAACCTGGGTTTCTCACCTCCTCAGCCTCCTTCTCTCCCCTCCTCCTCAAGCATTCCAGCTCTTCAGTCCTCTGAGCCCTTTCCTGAATCAACCCTTCTCGCCTCTGGACTTCTTGCTCACATATCGATTGACAAAATCAAGGTCCAACTTGGTCGCATGTCCTCTACTGCTTCCTGTGGGACCGATGGTATAACTGTAATCATGTTACGCCATCTCCTTGAGACCTCCTTCCCCAAGCATCTCCATCAGCTATATCTTGCCTGCCTACGAGCTGGCCAAACCCCCAGGCGATGGAATGAATCCATAGTATACCCCCTGTGCAAGGACAGGAAGGAGCCTTATACCGCTCAAAACTCACGCCCAATAAGCCTTGTTTGTCTGTTCCGCAAACTCTTTGAAGCCTTAATTCTTCCCATTGTTGCCACATCTGGCAAGATGCCATATTCAGGGGTTCAAGCTGGCTTCCGTTCAGGCTATTCAACTTTGACAAATGTTCTGACACTGCACCACCAGATTGAGGCGGATGCCGGTTCACATATTGTCTTCCTTGATTTTGCTGCCGCATTTGACAAGGTTGGGTGGTCACATCTGGAGAGGGAGCTCAAAGCTCAAGATATCAACCCCTTGGTCCTAAGGCTGATACACCAACTCATGTTCCAAGATATGAGCTTTTCACTGATTGTGAATGGTTGTCCATCAGGACAACAGAATCGCAATTGTGGACTGTTACAGGGCTCACCCTTATCCCCAATCCTCTTCAATCGGTTTATCAACAGTCTTCTGCAATCACTCAATTGGCAATCCAGACCAAGCTTTCCTTCTGCTCTATTCTTTGCCGATGATGGGGTCATTATTTCACCAACCATACAACATGCCCAAAGTCTTGTTAATATGGCTACTCGCTGGGCTGATCAACATGGAATGGCTTTCAATATTGGAAAATGTGGCTATCTACGAACCCATACCGCTGCTAGAACCCCAATGCCCCCCTCCATCCTTCTCAAGAACCAGCCAATCCCATTTGTCAATACCTACAAGTATTTGGGTGTCATGTTTGCCTCTAAAGGTATTGACTTTGAGTCCCAGAGTACACTACTCTGTGAAAGGGTGGGAAGGCAGCTTGGTGCCCTTCGTTGGTATTCTTCTTCCTGGTGTCCACGCATACGGTTCAACATTCTCAAAAGCATACTTCTACCAACACTGGAATATTCTCTGCCTCTCCTCTATGGCCATTTCCTCAAGGATAGAAAGTCAAAGGCCTGGGTTACAATGAATACTGCATATAACAATTGTCTTCAATGGATAGCTGGAAGTGCTGCCAATCGACCACATGTTACCTGCCATCTGCTTGGCCTTCTACCCCTCAAGGATCGTGCACAACACCTTCATTCTCGGTTCTACCTTCATCTTCTCAGTATGGATAAGAATAATCCATTACTGGCAATCCTGGACAAGACTCTCTGGTATCCCAAGACCACCCACAGGATTGCTGTCCGCAATCACCACCCTCTTCTATACCAGTTTCTCAATCCACCCGCAGTATTCACCCCTTATCTCCCTACCCTTGGACAGACATCTCTTCCTGTTCTCCGTGAGAAGATTCTCCAGGACCTTTCTCTTCAAAAGTACAATCAGATACGATCCATAGACGCCAAGTCTCCTAAGCTTCTACAAATTTGCACACCTGGACTACTGACTGACCGCATTCCGGGAATGGATTGTGATGGGGTACTCACTGCTCCTGCAGCAGACCAAGTCCCCTTCCTTGCCTGGCGTCGTGGTGTCTTTGGCTGGGGACGCAAGTGTGTTTGTGGAGAGAGATTTGATAGAGGTCATACCACTTGTATGCCCTATCCCGATCCAGGCCTCACTGCAGAACAACAATTCATCCTGGATCTTGATTGTGAGCTTCTTGATCCTGGAATCAAGTACCTTATTGTGGATTTTCTACTCAACCAACGGCTCTGGGACAAGGCACGCATGATACTCGACTTCTGGGCACATACCATGTCCAATTTGCTAAGGGCTAATGCTCCTGCACAATAGCCCTTTCTTACTTTTTATTTTTCTACTATTTCTTTTCCTTCTATTTTGGCCTTGATTTTATTGTGTGCAATTCTTTATTCTTATCCTCAAATAGTATATGCGAGTTGAGTTTCTTCTCCTGTTCTTGTCATTTTCTCTATATTAAAAGTTTGTCTTATATTTTGAATCATTTTCTTTCTCTTCTCATGCTTGCTTCTTCTGATTTGACAAAAGTTACACTTCCTTTCTGCACTGATATTGCTTTTGGTTATCTTTCTGTTTCCTGTTCTCTTTCGGCCAGTGGGTAGGGCCTTGTACTTCCACCCCCGAGGGGTGCTCCATATGCGCTTGCCGGTATGGTAGCTTTCGAGTTGTAGGCAGGCTGCTGAGCTTGCTTGGTAACCTGCCTCCTCTGAACTGCACCCTGGGTACTGCTACAACAGTAGTGGTACCCACTACCGTGCCTGGTATGGGCCTTATTCATATCCTTTGGAGTTGTTTTGCAGTTGTTATTTCCTTCATCTCAGTTACTTCTTACCAGCAGGTAGTTGTTTACTCACATGTTGTGTTTCCTTCTCAGACTCTTCAATGTACCCGCCCTGGCAGTAGGTCTGGTCCTGTACTATACTCTGTCTCTAGAATCAATCAACTTAATTCCTAACCCTAACCAGCAGCCACCTGTGGCTGATGTGTTGTGGCGTTGTGGCGCGGGACTGAGTGTGGCGCAGTGGCTGGGGGTGGCGCAGTGGCTGAGGGTGTGGCTAGTAATGTGGCGTTACTAGTGTGGCTCGTGTGGCTTGTGGCTGCGTGGCTTGGATCCCGTGACTTCCCAATTAGGAAGTCCGGTCCCCTTACCGGATTAGGAAATGTATTTTCATTTCCGCTTTAGGTAAGTCTTCTACATCCGTGTTCGATTACTAAATCGGGAAACACACCCGGTGGTGACTGCACGTGCATCATGCACGTCAGCCTGCATCGTCACATACGACGTGCATATTCCGGATTAGGCAGGATCGCGCTTCGGCTGCGTTCGGTTGCCTAATGGGGATAACCTTCCGGTCCCGCGTGGCAGGGATTATTCACCGCTCGGCAAGAACTCGCCTAGATAGCGATAACGTCAAAGCACGCAATAATTCCCTCACACCACCATGACGTGTGAGTGGACGATCGCCCACCACACCTACGAATATTGCGCACGCAGGCGCAATAATCCTTCCGACACAGCCGAAATGGTGTGGGTCGGTCGTAGTACCACCCCCCGGGGGAAATTAGGTATAAGTAACCTCTATCCCCAAGCGTACTGATGAGTCTCTATCACACAGAAGACGAAACCGCCAGCATCTACTATCACGACGATAGTACCTCGGTCTACGCTACCTCGATCTTCACCACTCATCCCTTTCACGTTCACGCTCGGCACCCCGTGCCCTACCCCTCGCTTGCTTCGCTCGCTCGGGGCCTAACCCTAACCCTAACCCTAACTTCAAAAGCTAAAGCCTCACGATATGGGTACATATTCTGCCTCCCTTGAACCATAATAAAGATATTGAGAAACAAAGTCACCCTAGTTTTCAGTTATATCTCTCCCAACATGGGCACTTATCCCACATTCTATCCCTGATTCGCCACTAAATATGATTCTTGCTCGTTCTCGGAATCCAGCTTTCACGAAATGAGCACTTATTGCGTCTCACTTCAACCACAGAACTATCAGCAATGATATCATCAGCGTGCTCAGATTAATCTGTTCTAACCGAGGTCCTCCTTCCCTGCATTTTTGATACTTAGTCAATTGAAGCTATGATAACAAGTCCTCATACACGAAGCTCCCTCATATGAGGGCTTTTCTGATATTCCATCAAAGATTATTCGTTCAACCCACTCTTCACTTGTTTCTACTATTCGGGCCGCATGACCTCGGTACTTATCCCGCCTCTCTTCCACCCCAGAAATATATTTGAAATTCTATTCTCAGTGTATTCCCATTTTTTTAACAGGGGTTGTTATCCCACAGGCTTTTCATAATCAGTGTATATAAGGGACCCTACATGGTGATGATTGCCGTTCTCCAGACTCCCCAGTATGGGTACATATCCTCTACCGATTTGACTCTGCATTGATCATACTATGCCTCTCCTATACAAGTTTACATTTTAGCTGTAATGAGAGGGTAGCAGAACAATTGCAATCTTCCTCAAGTATTAATCCCCCTTTCCCCATTGCATGCCTTGCGCATTGAACTAGTACTTATCCCTATACTCCGGAATCATTCACCTATCCATATACAGGCAGCACACTCCTGTCGCTATTTTTCACCCTAGGAATTGGGTTTCATCATACTCTCCTAGAATGTTCCGTAATGCATAACAGCTGTATTTATCAGTAGTACAATATAGTTGCAGCTGTCCATAAAGTCTAGAACTTTCAGACTCGTTCCGGTATATCTTTATCAATCTCATCCTCTTCACCATAAAATATAAATCTTGATTCCTAACTCAGTAAGTAGGCTCAAGCTCGTCCTGGCCTCATCTTGGTTTATAGACACGGAATTGCAAATCCAGTTGTAGCACAACTGCTCTCTCGTTTCAATTAATATTGTTGAGTGTTCAAGATAATTGTATATTTGTAAAATCAAAGAGACAATTGTTTTGAAGAAAATATCGTATTTACTAGCATTGTTGACCTCAAAACACCCAGTATTGATCTCACCACTATTACACAGGACATCATATGATTCGATTTCCGATCCCTCTAACTTTAGGCTAATTAAAGGCTTTTCTGCTTGGCTCGCTGACCTCCTTGCCTCGTGTACAGGATTCTATTTTCCTGTTGGTAAATATTATCCTAAACTGCACATTGCATACTAGAAATCATAGCGATGGGCTCTTGATGTTAATGGTTTCATGGCTGATGTCAACGCTCAAGTACTAGTAATATTATTTAGACTGTTGGAACCTTAACAGTCATAGTTCCTCTGCTCACTTTCAGTTCATTGATCGCTTCAAGTAAGGTGCAATTCTGTAAATACTCCCTATGCATATAAGAAGCTATAGCTCGGCATTCGTCTTCTTTTTGTATTTGTACAAACTTGATTTCAATACCCTCATCGATTCGGTTGGATTCGAGGCCTTAGAAGCTGAAATCTGTATTTATAAGAAGTTTAGTAGTAGGTATCAACTCTTTCCTCACAGGCTTTTGTAACAGGACCACTCTGTAGGAAGACAGATTCTAAGATTGTGACCACACCGAAGACTCAAAGTAGAAGTAAGGATCAAAATAAAGATAAAGATAATTCTAAGTAGAATAAAGCGGTAAAACTTAATAGCGTTAAGCCAGGAAGCTTAATACAATAAGTTCCCTTGTGGATCGTTGGTTATCAGAATAGGGTGTCTGACGCTTTAGTTAAGTAGAATAATGTAAAGCCAGAGGACACCCGTCAACCATTCTGACATTTCGCGAGCACCCTGGTCAGCTAAGGGCTATCCAACTCACCTGCCTGGAGTGAGCTAATACTCAGAGGCTGTAGGACGGATCAGATATTAACTATCTCCACCAATAGGAAGTCCTCCCGGTGATGTCTCACCAACTACATCTGCCTGAGCGAAAAGCTCTTTCCTATCCGTAGCATGTCAGTGGTGGACTAAGTTGTCCACCGTCGAGATGATATCCCTTGGGACTCACTGGCCCAGTGGTTATTTCGTCTATACATGCTACGCAGTCAATCGCTAAATCTACTTCCCTATACTTATCCCGGGCTTCTAAACCTGACTGCATGCTCCAACGATAAGAAATCTCCTGCTGCTTGACTGGATAGGCGCTACCTACAGCAAACCATGCGGGACCCTCTTAAATCGTGACAAGACTCACACCTCCAGAGTCCACTAATAACCCATGGTAATGCTACAGTTCACGGGGTCACCTGGGACTGGCTTTAAGATGGTTGTCCTGGAAGCCTTGCAGCTTCTCCCGTTAGCCCCAAGCCCTCTACTATTAACTATACAACTACCCAGAGGCCAAAGTATGCCCGGAGGTGGTTCCCCGGTGTCAGCCAGGTGGTGCCCCAGGATTTGGTCACTCTGACGGCCCTTAGATATCCTGCAAACAGGTTCTGGTCGGTTGGACGACAACACCTCATATGGTGTTGTGGGAGCGTTGCTATGGACCTCACGGCACTAGAAAGCACACAACTACACAGCCGTACCGTGCTGTCATGCCGTACCGTGCTGTCATGCCGTACCGTGCTGTCATGCCGTACCGTGCTGTCATGCCGTACCGTGCTGTCATGCCGTACCGACGCTGGGGCTGCAGGAGCGTGATAGGAATATTTCCTGAATGTTACAGGAGGTACGAACCCCTCCTGCTCCGTAAGTAGTCCGTTTTGTGCCATACGAAACGGCCCTCTGTACATCTAAGAGCCCCACTATAGACGGAAAACATTCCCCTAAGTCCAGCAGACCAGTTTGTCAGTGAAGGTAGGGTCACTCAGGTACCTAAGTAGGGTCACTGGGTCCCTAAGGTAGGGTAATCATCTTTCCAAGGTAGGTCAACTTCACGCGGTTATCCCTTTATTCCCTTTGGAAGTCCGCATGACCACATATGATGTTGCCCTGGAGACCTGTGCAATGTTTACTATGTTCCATTAACTTTACCTGAACATGCTCTCCGTAGGTTACCCTGTCTAACCCTAGGTCACCAAGTCTCTTTGTAGGCACTTGTACTAACTCATGTCTACTGCTAGTATACTAAGTATACTGGCCTATTCTCAGTCTGGTTACCTCTTGGTATACCATAAGGGCTTGGGTCTTGTCCACTGTAGCTACCTATCTGTACAGTCATTACAGCTTTTCTATCAATTCAACAATCCACTTCTCCCTCAAACCCTTTCTTAACTACAGATTCTGACCATATTCCTACCACCACACTAGAAATTTCTCTTTTCAGCTTCACATGGCAGATGCAAACATTTATCATCATTCTATTCTCTTGATATTTATAGTCTTAGCTCAAGTGACTCCCCATTCTGTATATCCTATACAGTCCTGAATATTTAGCACTAACCTTAACCTTTTGCATTCAACTTTCCTCATTTATGGTACAACTATAACCTCGGGTGTGATACTTGTAACAATTAATGACTGATTGTGACCATAACCCGCGCTCCGTGGAGCTCTCTTGTTTGCCAGGAACTCAAGTTCCCACTCACTAATATGAGAAGGCGCCTTCCGCAACCCGACAGCCCATACACCAACATCTTATTGGTTTAAAGTAAGCTGATTGAATTGTATAAGCCCTAGGCAATAGCTTAGATGGTTGCGTGAACAGCTCATCCTCCCGGGAACCCGGGGTCCCTTTTTATACTCGCTCTTCCGGCAAACCTCTAACCCTTCTGACTCCCTTTCTTGTGTTTCCTGAGCCTCTGACTCCATTTCTTGCGTTTTCTGACCCTCTGACTACTCCGCGTGCAACTCTTCCATCTTAGGGTGATTTGCTCCTGGAGCGACAGCGGGATAAGACTTGGGAACGATCTACAGGTCTATATTGACCTCGATGTAGTAATATCGTTACATGTAGCAGGCTGAGTTCTGACTGGGAGTGGAACGCTTCTAGGACACCGAGCCCAATGCTGCTGCAAGACAATCCCATTAACTGTCGCATGAGCATGGGCACTTTGTGGATACTAGTAGCAGGTGTCTGTTTACAATTTAAGAGGATCCTCAGTTGTTGCCCCGGGTAGCGCTCATAGAGGCATCTAGCCAGGAACCTCTTGTTGAATGACAAAGCAGTGAGGGTTGAGAGCATAGAATATCGAAGTAGATTTGCCAATGGACAGGGGAGCTTGGATAGATGAAGCTGCCACTGGGCCGATGAGTTCCAATCAATATTATGTCTATAGTTAATATGTCTCTCAGGCAATAACATGTTAGTGATAGCGAGAGTCATTCGTTCCTGCGACTGTAGGTTAAGAGTCATGGAAGTGAAGACATATTATCTTTAGAGATAATTAATATGCAAGCAGTTGTACTGCCTTAGAGTGTAAAGCCAGTCAAGGCAGGTGAGTTGGACAGCTGTGAACTAGGCAGGGGGCTCGTGCAGGATCAGAATGGTTTCCAGATATCAGTAGCTTTACATTATTCTACTTAAACTCACACCAGGGATATCCTATCAGGATAATCAAGGATCTAGATCAGAGGATGTTGATGGGAGCTTCATGGATTCATGATATTAAGGTTAACCACATGATTCTATTTACGATAATCTTTATCCATTAAGCCATGCTTATATTGTAAGTCTTTAGTGTAAGTGCAATATTAAGATCTGTCTGCTAACTGGGTACCCCTGTATGAGCATACCATGCCTCTAGGTTAGTAACTTAATGAGATGACGACTGATCTAGCCTAGAAGGGTCCTCTGTGGTCAGAAAAGCTCTTCTGAAGGATATCAGTGAAGAACTATGAAGTCAGAGGAGGAAGAAGAATGTCGCTGGTGTTAAAAGAACGGTTCAAATGATGGGAGGCGGGAGTGGATATATAACTATAAGGCATAAAGGTGGCTACTTGGGGGCCAGATGCAAGGTGCAAGGATAAGTGATAGCAGCAAAGGGTGAGTGCAGAGTAAGTCGGAGGAATACAAAACTAGGTGGGAATGCAAGCAGTATAAATATTTATAATAAATTTTGGAAAAATGACAGGTATTAAGGGGATATGGCAAGGGGAAATTCAAGAGAGGAATATGAGAGTAGTGGGGTTAAAAACATGATATAAAGATGGTAAAAGTAGAGAGAAAGCAGCACAAGAGAGAGGACATCAGGGGAGGTAGAGGAAAAGTAGGAAATGGCAGGATGGAAATGGTGGAAGAAAAGAAGAGGAAGGAGAGATTGAAAAGGTAGAAGAAGGGAGAGGTTAAGGGAAAAGAGGTAAAAAAAAGAAAGAGGGGCCACAAAAAGTAAGAAAGTGAGAGCAGAGAAGGAGGAGCAATGAGGAGGAGGAAAGAGGGCCAGAGGTAGAGGATGGGTAGAATAGGGAGGAAATAGAAGTAAGGATGGAGAAAATAAAGGGCCAAGAGGAAAGGTGGGTTCTAGACCTAGTAGAACAGAAACATATTGTGTGACAGTGAGTGGGTTGGTAGTAAGTGTAGTATATATAGTTTATTATATAGGTATATGGTAAATGGGTTAGTGGGGGAATAAAATTGAGGAGGAAGAGCAGTATGGATTATGGAAAAAGTGGTAATCGAAAAGTGGCATTAGAGAAAAACAAGTTTTCTAGCAATATTGAAATGAATAGAGAAGAAGAGATAGAGCAGGAAGAACGTAATAAATATATAATAGTGAGACATTAAGCAAGCTGGAGGTTGATGAAATAAAATGAAATCTGCAGATCATACTGGCATAGGATAAGGGTGGCGATTGTAAAAGGGTGCATTGCACTTGTCAAGTAGAAGAAATAAGTTGAGATAAATATTGATGCAGAATTTGCGACCACAAAGAATACAGGTAGACTCAGGAGATGTAACGTTATGAAATTTGCCGGGTATAATAGAACCTATATAGCAAGGACATCCTGAAAGTGACTTTACAAAGGAAGCAAAGATAATGGGGCAATATGAGTATGGGACAATTCCGACGGCAAAGAATACAGCCCGAGTGAGATCACGAAATGTTATGAAATTAGCAAGGTATACTTGAACATATTATGCAAGGTTATTTTGAAAGTAATTTTAGGAAAGAAGCAAAAGTGATGGAGGTATACAGGTATGAAACAATTCTAAACGTAAGGAATTTAGCGAGAGACTATGGAAGAAATGTTATGAAATTCGCAGAGTATACTTGAACATATTGAGGAAGAATAGTCTGAAAGCAACTTAACGAAGGAAGCCAAGATGATAGAGCAATGCTGGTATGGAACAATTCCGACAGCAAAGAATACAGTCTAAGTGAGATGACGAAATGTTAGTACATTCACAGGGAATACTTTAATCTATTAAATAAGGTCATTCTGAAAGTAACTTTATGAAAGAAGCGATGGTGATGGACCTATACTGTGATGATACAATTCCTATGGAAAATGATAAAGCCTGAGTCATTTGACGAAAGGTTACAAAATTCGCAGAGTATAGTGGAAACTATTAAAATAGAACAATAGGAAATTGACTTTAGAAAAGTAGCAAAGGTGATGGAGATATGTCATGATTGTCAGATTGGAATACAAAATGGTCACAGAGGTGTGTTGGAGGTGACAAAACATGATGATGATCGGCCAGGACGCTGGGACCAATTCATCCAGGATATTCGGAAATTTCTCTTTTACAGGCTATTAATTGACCAAGCTATTCCTTGTAATCATAGAATATCACTCACCTCCGCTTGTTTGCACTAGCAGAGATTATTTTCAAAGTTGCATTTCGTACAAAAAGTAAAAGCCATATAATTTTAGATGAATCATGAATGAAGAACAGATAAACAGGACTAAATTTTGTCATTATATGAGATGTAAAAAGTGCTATTAGATATACGGAATCATATACTATGACTCATATTTCTAACCTGCTATCCTTTTCTAACCTGCTATCCACACCAATTGTAGATTGAATATGGGAATAACGCAATGTTCAGTCCAGAGGTAAGAAATTTGGTGATTCAAGTCCGGACACAGATGAACAATTGGATGCAGTATAAACAGCGCTTTCGTCAGGACATAATCCGGGCAAATTAGAGCTCAGATCCATTTTTGCTGATGTACCCTTCTACTTCAATGAAAAAATACAATATTGAGCAGTACTGTAGTTAACCATACAGGACCACTATTAGGTAGGATACTAAGACCTATTCAACTACGATATTCTGAACCTTTTGTTTTAATGGGTACCAGGCTGACACATCCAACCCTCATAATCAGGCAATATCACTAACATAACTATTTTGGCAATAGATAATTTATTTTCGTAGATCCAATTTTCACAAAGAGATAAAGTTGATGTCACTGTAGTTGAATATTGCAAGAAGAAAACAGATACAGAGATGAACTTGTTCATAAATAATACGTATTAAAATGATCAATTTCATATGTTAAATCATCAAAAATTGGTCTGACAATAACCTATTACATATATTCAATTATCAAATATTGTTTACATTTGCAACCTCCTATTCTCTTGCAATATACCCTCCACATATGACATTTACCTTATAACTGCCTTGAATATCTGAGGTACTGTGTGAGCATGACGAATGCAATCAAGAATACAATTACCAACTTTGAACCATTGCAGCCATTCATAAATATACCATATGAACCTAACTATTATAACTATAACACTATTCTTTGGTGTACATATTAAAGCTTAACCTCTCTTTACTTGCAATCTCATAACAGATAATTTCGCTTTTTCTTTATATTTTCTACTAACCTTTAAAAACATGTTGCCTTTTCCAATCAATATTTGATTATCGCAGATTTTTATTTAATGTGTCTCTATCCTCTGTCCATTTCCTGTGACTCCACCTTGCACAAGCTTTTCCTTCTTTTTTCCTTCCATCTTCTTAAAGTCAATGCCACTCTACAAGGTGTTTCACAGTACATATAATACTACTCTTTTAAGGTCAGTTATTGAAATCAAACAATCATATCAATTCTTCAAGTCAAGTACTGGGTTTTCCTTTATACAGTAGCGATTCAGCCTTTTTTATTTGAGCTTCCTTTTCATATTTGATATTTTAACTAAAAATACATGCAATTCTACTCGGCTATGAAGCTCTCAGATTCAAGTTAGCTATTGAACTCTGACATTTAAGTCACTCTTGTCACTTACCTATTCAAGTTACGTTAACCAATTGATATCAACTTCACATATCTGTAACAATCCTATTGTAGAATAATATGCAACAAGCAACAACACTAGTCTATCCACTTAAGTAATCCTTCGTCTTGATATCTTACAGGTAAGGAGAATACTATCTTTACAGTTAGTGCGAGACTGGCTTGCTTGTCTAGACTGATCCGCCGAAGGATACTATCTAGGTAGATAGTAAGATGGGTGGATTGTCGTGCTTGATAGAACTATCACAATAGTCCTATGTGCGGGCAGCCAGTCGAGACTATCACAATAGTGTCCGGGTTCGTAGAGCGTAGGCTCTTGTAGAGGATGAGTGTATGTAAAGAGAGTAAAAAGTAATCGTATTGCAATATCTTAAGTATAGAAAAGTACTTAGATGGTTGCGTGAAGATCCTCTCCCTTGGTCGTTTTTTTTTTCTTTTTTTTTTTGTAATCATGCGTTATTTGTTTTAGGTACAAAAAGCCTTATGCAGCGCAAGCTATGAAGAGAAAAAAACGTATAGGCAACAACAACCACCCGCTTCACCTCTTCATAGGAAAAATCAAACACCCCGAAACCATAGGAAAAGCTCCTCTCGCCTAGCACCTAAGATACTAATACCCCAGACACATAAGGAACCAATTCACAGAAACGTACAGGTAGAGAGACCCAAACCCTACGGCAGGCTACCCCGAACAAAAGAAAGTTTCGCTAAGTCCTCGAAACGCAGGCCTGGGTGAGACAATAATAATCGCAGGTTGGAGGAAAACCACGGGAATGTGGACCGACATTGTAACCATAGATTGTCGGGCCTGTAATTACATTGTTTGACCAAGGCGTTGGCGGCAGTCACGGAGGCAGTGCAATACCATGGCTGGGCGTAACCAAGGAGGATTGCGACGATCGAAGAGGATAGGAAGGCTAGCGCAGGCAGCGAGCAGTAGGGTGCCAGCAGGTGAGTAGCAGTAGGGTGCTAGCCAGGGGGGAGGTGAAGCAGTAAGGTCCGAGCTAAGGGGAAAGTACCGTGCCAGGGGAAAAAACCGGGAGGGGGGAGGAGGAAGGATTGCGAACGGGCTAGCCACAGCCGACAAACGGGCCATAGCAATGGCTTTTGGGAACACAACGAGACCACGACAAGACCATGATGTTACTAACTGAGGCTTTCCCCACCAGAGGTACAAGGGCTGCAAGCCGAGGCCTACTTCGACCGAGAGTCCGACACCGTAATGCCGACCGTGCACGAAGCGACAAGGTTTCCGACAGTGCAAAATGCTAAGCGAGGTGCAAAGCAAGTGCGGGGTAAGGGGGAGAACCGAACATCATGAGCGGGATTCAACGACGAACAGGAACGAGAACCCCATGGAGCGGAGGCCAAGGCCACAGAGGAGGAGGGAGGATGGCTTAACGTCAACACCTAGGCAGTAGCCATCGTGGGAGAAGAGAGGTGGGTGGGGCAAAGTGACGATGATTTCCTGTGGTGTTGAGATTTCAATTGCGGGAGGTGGAGGAGAGATGGTTTGTGGCCTCTCCCTTGGTCGTTTTTTTTTTTATAATCATGCGTTCATTGTTTTTAGGTACAAAAAGCCTCATGCAGCGCTAGCTATGGAGAAAACAAAACCTATAAATCCAAACAAATAACAAAAGAAAGTCACGGCACCAGTTAAATATCCACTATCGCGCAGGTTTCCCCTCCGCCGGGCCATCGGCCACATATAACAAGGAAAGTACAAACTAACAACTTAGTCGTCTAGAAAGGAAAGCCTACATAAGACAAAGGAGAGAAAACCCAACGACCCTAAACCTCAGC
>Ga0307515_10014085_pt1 | contig 14869 bp, 9 predicted proteins | sample 17_EM_MG_FD_194513 | JGI IMG/M metagenome (GOLD analysis project Ga0307515, IMG submission 194513) | Populus trichocarpa ectomycorrhiza microbial communities from riparian zone in the Pacific Northwest, United States - 17_EM | ecosystem: Host-associated > Plants > Roots > Unclassified | place... | reverse complement strand
TAACATAAAATAAGAGAGGTGGTGAATTCATTATTCACCTCCTCATAAAGCACTATTTACTAGAAAAATACTTTGTTTTTTTTTTTTAATTTCATTTTCATCCTTCAATATGGGATTGTTAGGGATTGAGATTCATTATTTTTCTAATTTATTTTTATAGGGTTATCCTTATCTCATAATTCGATTCACGGGTCTACAGGGTCAGTTTAGGTTAACTCAAGTTATTTTTTTATCCTTTCTTTTTATTGATTTATTTTTCAATATCATCCTTAAACATAGGGATGCTTTGAAATTAGGCTTTTTAATTTTTTTAATTTACTTTCTATTGCATTATCCTAGTCTTATAACCTGAATTGTAGATTTTTCAAATCAACTCGGATTAACTCACATAATTTTTTTTCCTTTTCTTTATTAATTTTTTTTTTTCAGTTTCACCGTTCAACATTTAGATGCTTTGAAATTAGGCTTTCTATTTTGTTTTTCAATTTGTTTTATACTAGGTTATCCTAGTCTCATGAACCAGGTCACAAGTTCAGTAAATCAACCCGGGTTGACCGTGGTTGATCTAGTATATTGTCATCTTGATATTAAAAAATTATCGTCCAATATATTATTGTTTCAATGTTTTTTTTTATAAAAAAAGATGTACTTTTAAATTTTTCTTTTAATCAAATCATATTTTTACTAATTATTCAAGTTGATTTTAGACTCGTCAATTCAACCAGGTTACATTAGTTCAACCCCTACAAGGTTTAATTTGTAAATTAAGCTACATAATTTATTTCAGTTTACTTTATATAAGGTTATCAAGGTCTCAAAAAAGGTCGTAACATTGGATTGATTCTTAATTTTACAGAAAAAAAATATTGATTGAGAAATGAACTTTATGATATGTTTCAATTTGTTTTCTATAAGGTTATCACAATCTCAACAAAATATCCTGACGTTAGGTTGATCCTCTATTTTGCAAAAAAGCATTCGATTTTATTTTTTTGTAGATGTTTTGTTTTTTAAGGTCTAACAATTTTTTTTCATTTTCATCCTTCAACATTACATTGATTAAGAATTAGGATTCATAATTTATTTGAATTTACTTTCTATGGAGTTATCGCGATCTTAAAAAAAATTCTGGCATCAAGTAGATGCCAAATTTGCAAAAAAGAAAATCAATTTTATAATTTGTAACTATTCTTTTTTTTTTAAGAACCTTTAATTTTTTCTGTTTTCCATTGATTTTTTTTCACTCTTCAATATTTGTTCATTGTGAATTGAACTTCATAATTTGTTTTAATTTTATTTCTATGAAGTTATTGTTATCTCAAAAAAATATCTCGATTCCGGATTGATACTCCATTTTATTTCAATTTTTTTTAAGTGCTCTTTTTTTTAAAGTCTGTTAACTTTTTTATTGATTTTTTTTATTTTCATTATTTAACATTGTATTAATTGAGAATTAAATTTTATAATTTATTTTGATTTACTTTTTAAAAATATTAACAATACCTAAACATTTTGAGAATTGAGAATTGAAAAGACCAAAGTTTCTACAATGTTAATGTTTTTATATTGCAGAAAGCATTTTACCTTATGAAATACATAACCAATAATTATTGCTTTGGTTTTTTTAACCGAATAGAGATCATTAGAATGAGAGATTCAAAGCATTGAATTCAATCTTCCAGCCTGCTTTAATTTTATGCTTCTAGTGCAAATTTCTCTTTTAGTACTTTCCTTGTAAGGTTAGGCCTTACTATTGTGAAAATGGAAACAATGTATGCTTCAAACCTGTTTTTTCTATGAACTATTATTTGGGCTAAGTTTCAGCTTTATTCTTAATCAGTAATATAATTTTACTAAACATTTGTATTATTAGTTTAGAGAAATGAGATATTTTATTTTAATTCTCTCGGATAATCTTAAACTTTTTATATACCCTTTGCATAAATGTATTTCTTTCAAATTTTAACAACATAATTAAATTCGGGTAAAGTTTTGGATCAGGTAAAGTAATTTATATACCTGATCCAAAACCTGACTTTATCCTTACAAGTTTTACTCAAATCCAAACTATATATTAGATTTTTGACCTATTTGAGTATATTTAAATTAGTATTCATCGAATTCAAATAAAATTTACATCCCTACTTATAAATTACTAAATATACTAAATGCGTAGGGAGTTCACTATAGAAGCTGATTTTTTTATTTTCATCCTTAAACTTTTTTTTAATTGTAGCTTTCTATGCCTAATTCAATGACTAAAACAATTGTTGAGGATGGACAAAATTGAAACAAATGGGATCAAAGTGTAAAATAAGGAGAAACCTCATGTCTAATCTAAAATTTGACATAAAGTTTATTTTCACCCTAATACTTTCCTTCTTCTTTTTTTTCATAGTCCCTATATTTTTTGCAATCTTAATTTGGTCCCAAAGTTCATTGTCTTAACATTTTAGGTCTTAAGTTTGAGAGAGAAGAGAAATTCATTTAAAAAGAGCAAAGATAAAGAAAGTGGTCGGTTTGTCCACTTTTTAAAGATGAAACTAGTAGTTCTTGGTGTCGACGAGTTCCATTAGATGAGAGTAATTCAATGGTGATAGATTTTTCCAATAAACATGCATGAAAAAGAAGATTAAGTTCCATTTAGATTTTTTTCATTCGGTTTATTTTCACTTTTTGGGTGATTTTGGAATGTTTCAAAGTTGACATGTGGTTTAGAAAGATTTTTATGGTGTTTGTTAGATGTTTTTTTTTGTAAAAATAAATTGAAAAATAAATTATCAACCCAAAAAATCCATCGTCACAGTGATGGTTGAAATTCAGGCTGGTTCTCAACAAGTGGCATTTCAGTAGATAAAAAAAATACAAGGTATTATAAAAATAAAAATTTTGATGTAAATGATCATGTATGCCCAAGTGGCGTTTTCCCAATTTTCTTTTTTTTTGTAGGTGATTCTTAAGATTTCTTAATGACTCTTTTTTTCTGGTAAACTTGAAATTTCTTAATGACCTTTTTTTTATGGGGTAAACTTCATTTCGATACATATAATCTCTTTGATAATCCACAGAATACTATCTCTTTTTTTTATTTTTTTAATATTAGGTCAAGGGTTCGAAAGGTTTCCATATAATTCCATATTCATTAAATGATATCTTGGCCTACTTTTTAAATTCCTTGTTCTTTCCTCTATTTTTTTCTTGTTTTGAAATATTATGTTGGCCGTGAAACGTCTAATTCCACCATAATCATTAAAGATAAAGTTTTCCACCAGAGAATATGTGCTGACTGCGTCCAGCGACTCATCTGCAAATGTTCAGAAGGCCAAAATAGCACAGCAATATTGATTTGGAAATCATGATCTACCAAGTCGACTAAAATAGGTCTAATTACTAGCAACCATTATCCTCGAGATAAAAGAGCAACCTTCCATCAAGACTGATTCATTAATCTCAGCACGAGAGGAATTCCGGCAGCACCTTCGTAAGACGAGGCCCACTGAACAACTTTAACCTCCTAATTTTAATATTCTTCTCATTGTAAGCACATAAATTTTGACAAATTGTTAGGCGGTCTATCATTATTAAACTGACATAAAAATGGAAATGGAAAAAAAATTCTGAAAAAATAGCTAAATTCAACTGTATCTAGATGTTAAATTCTTAACCACATCTAGGATACGACAGTAATCAAAGAAGAGGGAAGATTCTTTGCCCTCAAGTCCATCACGGTGATGGCGATTGCTACCTGCCAGATTGTTGCATGGACTCCCCCCCACAACAAGATCAAAACTGCCATACATGTTCATCAACTGCTCCAACCTATCAGCAGTTAGGTGTTGCACATCTTCAATGTGGATCAAATTCCCAGTCTGATTTGTTTGCTCCCACCAGCAACTCATGATACTCCTATTCACATTTGAGATCTCAACTGACACCACATTCTTCAAACGAATACCAAGCCGATGAAGAGCTACTTCGGCACCACCGATTCCAGAGAAAAGAGACAGAACATTGATCCCTCCTGGGAACAAGTCTTTCAAACTTGACAGATGATAAGCAACAGTATCAACCTGAAAGAGTAAAAATATGAGAGCAAAATGCAACATAAAGCTAGAAAAGCAAAGTTAAAATGAAATTTCAGTAAATATATAGAGGAAAACACATGAGCTTTCTGAAGGAAATTCGTGACAGAATATTAATTCATGCAAATATTGAATCACAGGTCAGAAATGATTTGATGCACAGCCATGGATTATGCAATTAATGCTATGAAACTCACCTGGAATGAGTTACCTAGTGACTTGTATCTGTCAGTCCTACTTATACCGCCTCCCCTGGTGTGGTTCCTTGGAAATCCCAAAAGCATTTCAACTTCATCAGCCTCAAGAGGAGCAACCTTATTCCTTCCAACCCAAACCAGGTTCCATTTCCGACATTCATCCATTATAAACTTCTGGACATGCAAAGGGGGCTCCCCTTCATAGGCTTCGAGGGCCTTCCGTATCCTCTCTGTCAGCTTTGCACTAGCAATGCAAGTCTGTAAGCAATTCAGTTTTGTTCTCTCATCCCATGCAGGCCACCATTTCCTTGTTAAGGGTAGAGCTTCATGTATTGTGTTTGGAGGAAGCGGAAGAAGAGGAAATCTGTTATGAATGGGAAGATTGTGAACGTACCCCCTTTTCCTTGCAGCAGCACAAAAGTGCTTGGAATCCACAAATTCTGGCTCCACATCGTACAAAAACCTTGAAATTGTCTGCCAAACCCCTTTTGGAGCCAGAGCTACATTTTCATAATAAAAGAAGGGGGGCCCAATGGCAGCCTCTGAAAGTGTTCTACGAGTAACAATTCCTGGTTCTGTAGGCACCCCAAACCCAACCATTGGATTTGGGAGCCGAACTCCCTCATCATCTCCATTCTCCAACCCCTTCTGCCTTTTCTTTTCCAACACGTCAGACTCCAAAAAACTCCTCTTCTTCTGTTTGTCCAAATGCTTAGGCTTTTTCTGCAAAAATAAGAGATAAAAAATGAGATATTATGGACCTTGTAAACATAGTGTTATAAAAATGAACACAAAATGCATGTTAGATGTTTTTTATGAACCACAAATGCATGTTGGACAAATACATAAAACTACCTCATCTTCAGCAAAGAAAGCATCCTCTGCCTTTGCAATTTGAGCTGCACAAATGAAATCTGCCAGCTCTGAAATTGTGGCTTCCGTTCCTACAACATATGACGGAGGCACACATCAACTAGGCCCAGGTATATTACAACATTACAGAAATTCATCTGTGCTCCAAAAGTTCCATAGCAGAAAACTAGAAACAGAAGCAGCACACATATACTCTCATCAACAAGTGCTGATCAAACCAAAACAAAAGATTGAGTTGACACAGAAATCAAAATATCAGATCCTTAGATGTAGACCACAGAAACTCAAACCTTGTCCACCCGATGCATCAAATAACATTAAAAAAAAAAATGGATAAGCAAGGTAGATATGAAAAATCAGCATGTAGGATCATAGTGTGGCTCTTCACGGAGCATAAAATTATCATTGGCAATAAGATTTGAAGCAAAAGCAATTACTTCGATATGTCATGCAGCAAGCTCTTCATGGAGCATAACATTATCATTGACAATAAGATTTGAAGCAAAAGCAATTACTTCCATATGTCATGCAGCAAGCTCTTCATGGAGCATAACATTATCATTGACAATAAGATTTGAAGCAAAAGCAATTACTTCCATATGTCATGCAGCGAACCATGCCAAACCATTACAAATTTGCTACAATTTACAGAGCATACCACATCTAGTTATGGCTATTGAAGCATCTGCCTCTTTGTAACCCATCCTTCTTAAAAAGGCTAATTTATTATCCTCGTCAGAAACAGTCTTTGTAATTACCTGCAGATAAATCAATCAGAACACAAACTAGTACAAGTCTGACAGAAAAAGAAAATACAATATTTATTCATAAGCCTGAAAGAAACTTATACAGAGTCGTGTATGTGTTCATAAGGGCATGCAAGCATACAATTTCAATAACCAAGATTTCAATATTCTATTGTATATACAGAGGCATGTATCTGTAGCCAAAAAACTTCAGAAATTTGCAGATTGCACGTGTCTCTGCAGCAAAGACACAAACAGTGCTAGGAAATGATATCACATAGCATATAAATCAAAACCATATATCATAATCAATAAAGTACTCTACATAGCCAAAGAGATTAGCTACCTCATCATCAGCACTATCTACATCTGAAAAATCATCCAGAAAGCTCCCTTCATGTCCTGAGGAGCAATGATCAGAATCATTGTTGGGCTGTTCTTGAGGAGATTTTCCAATGGCCTGCATTAAATAGATAACAAAAAATTCAAAGATCAAAATAACTGAGGGTAGCAGCCAAAAAGAGGCAGGGTTGATTCGAGTGATCAACACATATAGTTCATAGATTTGCTTAGTGATATCTCTCACGTAAAGAGTGACAGACCATTGATTGAGACCATCAAGTTCGTGTAATTGGTCTAATAGCAAATCGCATTAATCTTCCTCGCAAGTTTGAGATACCTGTGATTCACAGGCTGTGAACTTGACATATTTATAATTCCATTACTGCTATGCTCATTATATGTAGAGGCTACTAGCTGGATGCCTAAGACAGCACTGCTTTGATATACTGACAGGGCAGCCACGTGGGATTCTTAAAATTTTAAGCCAGAGTATAGATAAAATTCACATGGTAGATAGTTAGCATTGAATAAATCTTAATAGAAATAGCTGAAAGCCACTGATTTTTTATATAGCTATAGCCTACAGAATTAATAACATACACCTTGTGACAATGTGATTTCTGGAGTACAGGAAAAAAAACCCTTGTGATTTGCTTGTGCTAGTTATTGGGAACATGACATTGTAGTTTAACTAATCAACAAGACAATTGTAAAGTGAATGCCAGGGTCATCTCAATCACCATACAAAATTGAAGTGGAGTTAACATGGTAATTGGCTATTGGAATAGGTTGACAGTATCTTACTGCGTATGTGAGGAGAGTTTCCAAAACTGAATCTGCATCTCCCTCTCCTGAAAATATAGCAAAGAGATATTGTTGGATTTTTAATGGTAAATTTGAATGGTGGACAAAGCAAGTCAAAAACCTTTACCATTTTCCTTAATTGCTTTGGCAACCATTTTCTCTGCAAACCCCATCCCTACAAAACGATCAAATAATTTGGAGCCAGAAGAGCTTGCAGATGAACTTGTCTTCAAGAGGAAAATGGAAATCAATTGTCAGTATCAACAAAAAAAAATTGTATCAGCCTGCAATAGCTGCCCACCTTCTGATCTACTCGCAATCAGCATATATTTAAAATAAATGATAAGAAATTTTGAGGATTCAAGATGAGCGTCACCGAGTACTTAAGAAGTGTTTCGAGTATTGAATCTTCATCTTCCTCTCCTGAATAAGTAACTAACCAGAATTACAAAGAAGCCTTTGATGGAAAGAAGTGTGTATACATGTAGGTGTACACATAATACTAACATGCATATTTATTTCAGATTGAAACAGCAGAGAACCTTTACAGTTTTCCTGAATTGCTTCGGCAACCATTTTTTCAGGAAACCCCATTTTTACAAAATGATCAATCATTTTGGAACCAGAAGATGAACCTACAGATGAGCTTGCCTTGAGGCAACAAAGGAATTACATGTTAGTTATGCAATGAGTACCTACATTGTCTATATAAACCAAATAAACTCATACACATATACAAATGTTCCTCAAAACCACCAGCAATTTCCATGTAACATCATTGCACAACTTAGAGGCTAACTAGATATATAAAAAAGCGGGTGCATGACTTTTAGAGAGCATATTCCTCCACAAAAAACAGAAATTTGTAGGAATTGAGATTTTGTAAGATATATGTCAAACAAGACAGATTATATCTCCTTATAACATGCATGAGTGTGAAATCCATACATGCAAATGAAAAATGTAAGCAACATTAAACATTCAACCAGTATTCAGCTAAGGATTAATCTTACATCTGGTCACTGTACATTTTCTTAATGTGGCTCCACTACTCCATTTTTATTTAGTTGGTCCCTCAACTCTAGAAAATTTCTGAAAGTGGTCCCTCTACTCTAGAAATTTTTTGAATACGGGCCCTCCCAATTTACCCAAAATTCTTAATAACATGTCATAAAAGTGAACACTTGTCAAGAATTAAGGTAAATAGGATGGAAGTTGGACAAAGGGACCACATTAAGAAATTTTCTTGAGTAGAGGGCCAAATTAAATAAGAAGAGAAGACAGGCAGGCCACATTAAAAGAATGTCAAGGGTACATGGACCAACTATACAATTAATCCCAGCAGGATTCAATCCATAAGAACATTCAATAAATGAAACAGTGGCCTCATCAAATAATTCTTCAATGGCAAAAAAACATATTGTTACCCAGATGGCACCAATTTTTCGAAATCAACAATAAAATTCTCTATATTGCAATAACTTCTTTGTAATTTTCCCATTTGACTCACAAAAAACAAAAAATGACAATAAAAATCCCAACAAAAAATAAAAACCACTCACCTCCGCTGAGCTTGACCTAGTTTCCACTTGAGGAAGTCTCAGACTTGATGATGAAGATGAAGCAAAATTCTCAATTTCCTTTTCATCTTCACTGTCCCAGTCGAAATCATCATTATCTCCGCATAAAGAATCACCATCCTGCACAAATTTATAAACAAATACAAGCACAAAACCAACATACATGAAACTTGATTAGGTATGAAAACATTTATTGTACTTTTAAATTCGTTAGTCAAATTATCAGCAATGCAAGGAAAGGGAAAAATATAAAACAAATTAACATGAAAAATAGAATGTGGAAAGAAAAGGTACCATTCTTTGACAGCTACAGTTGGGCCCAATTCAAAGATTTTAAGCTGTAAAAGAAATAACTGCGAAAGTTACAGACAAATGCAAACCATTAATGCAAGAGAAATCATAACATACTCCCATTGTATTGCTCCCTTACTCATATAAAAGAGGGACCCATGGATAGGTTATTATGGTGGCTCCCACTTTTATGTGAGTGAGGGAGCACTAAAACAGGAGTAAAATACCTAATCCAAAGCATAACTACTAAAAGCCATTACCAAATTATAGTCCCACCAAAGTGGAGTTCTGGAAAGGAGAATCTATAGATTGTCCTACCATTCAGCAGTTTTTGCATGAAGTGCCTGCTTCCAAGAATCAAACACACAACCTTAAGATTGAAAGTACAAGATTTGTACCTTTATACCATTCAATGGACCAAGCAAAACATAAATAACAAGCAATAATAATAATAATAATAATAATAATATATATATATATATGTATGTATATCAAAGGCCATAGCTAGATTTGAAGAACCCTAAAACTTGCACAGAGGAATTGAAAGTATGATCGCCAATGAAGAATTAACAACACCCATTAATAATAACTATTGCGCAAACAACTAAGGGCAAAAGAAAAAATAGGCCAAACTACATCATGTAGCCAAACCCGAGAGTAGAATTTTTTATTTTTTTTAATTCAGTTATGCAAATGACTACAACTCAGACGTAATTTGTAATTTCAGATTTACAGGGTAATTCCATGATTTCTAGATTTGCTAGAAATTTATAGTTCTTGTATCTTTTGGTAGTCCTTGGATAAATGGCTAGTCGTTTAGATTCTTTCCATGTTCTAGGGGGTGTTTGTTTTTGTGGTTGAACTTGCTTTTCAAATTTGTTTTCACCTAAAAAAAATCAAATCAATGCTTTTCAATGGTTTTGATGTGCTTATATCAAAAATAAAAATCTGAAAAAAATTCATTTTGATGCATTTTCAATTGAAAAGCACCTTGCACCTCATAAAACACACACTGAATAAGAATAGTAGTGTTTACTTGTGCAGGAATGTAAGACACTATTGCACTAGGAATACTAGAAAATCAATATGTTATACAGCCTTCAATCAACTAGAATGCATTATTTCAGCAATTATGTTTTAAGTATGTGAGGAATCCATCTCAGATGTAAGTCCTAAGTAAAGCGTAATTGTTTGGGTTTTCTTCTCTCTATGATTCTCAGACACCCTTCTTCATATCTTCAATCCTAAGTTGCTGTCCCAGAATTCAACTGACTGTTCCAGCATCCTGATTAATCCCTCAAACATCCATACATTTGTCCCTAGTTCAATTCACAAACCATAAATGCATTTTTCTTTTATTTAAACCCTAAAATCCCTGATTTTTCCAGGCCCTATGACACCAAAATATAGTTAATGAGCATAAACTCATACCTCTCCAGATTCAACCAGTTTCCTGGTTCCACCTAGGCATGTTATCATCAAGGAATCTAACACCTCCCCCATTGGTCTATCATGTGTCATTTATATGCTCCGGTGATTTCAGAATACAGTACGAGACTTCAAGTCATTAAACTAACCTTCATGGTTAGTGATGAATGAATGCAAAAGAAAAGATGTAAGCACTTTAAAGCACTATCATCCATTGATGAATAGTGGCAAGAAAACAAGATTTTACAAAAGAAAGCAGCAATCACCATAAAACACTTGCTGGAAAGAAACTCAAATCTGCCCTGCTACACTTTGTTTAAAGCTTCCATCTTTGGTATGTTGTCCACAAAAATCTAACAAGAAATTCAGTATATGACATTGGCCACAATCATTAGAATAAGAATGATCCAAAGAAAGCACTCGCTGATTTTTTTTTCTTGTAAAACCCTAACATCTCTGTGATTACAAGTAGCATAACATTCCAATATCCAAACACTCCACATGCAAATGCAATAACTAAACAGACTTCACATAAATAAATGTAAATAGCTTTCATGTTATTACTATGCTTTCAAGTTCTTGCTAAGCCAAACAAAATATTCCCCAGTTAGCCTCTGAAATCACATTAGTATTTAGAATAATAGTATGAGATATTAATATTAGCTTCATGGTTATCAATTAATGAATGCAAAATAAGGACACAATCACTTTAGAGTAATGTTAAACAATGAAATAAGATTTTATGAGAGGAAGCACATGTAAAATACTTGCCGGACAGAAACTCAGACCTGTCCTGTATGACTCAGTTTAAGTGGTGTTTGGTTCATGGAATCGTAGGAGAAAGTGAATCAGGAAAGTGGTATTCCAAGGATCATTATAACAAGGATATGATGGTAATCTATATTAACTATACGATTTCCAACCAAAAGTAATACTTAGGAACTGCCAATAAAACATAAAGGTTTTATATTTCTAGGGATCTCTTTCCATGGCACCACATTCCCTGGAGAGTGATCCCAGATGAGAAAGTCAAAGTTCTGTGAACCAAAAACCACCTTAAAGTTTCAATCTTACGTATGACATCAACAAAAATCTAACAGAATTTTGTTATATAGCGCTGGCAACAACCATTAGAGTAAGAGTTTTTCTACATGCGAAACAGGTCCGAAGATAGGCCAACTCAATGAATTCTTGCAATAAAACCCTAGTCATTCCATGATTATAAATGCCTTAACATTGCCATATCTCTAAAGTAATCACCAATTATAAAAACCTAATCATTCCATGATTATAAATGCCTTAACATTGCCATATCTCTAAAGTAATCACCAATTATAAAACCCTAAACATTCCATGATTTTAAATGCCTTAACATTGCCATATATCTTTTATTAACACAAATGTCATCACCAAAGAGACTTCGATGAACATATTTAAAAATAGGCCAACCAAAAACATATAAGCAAAAGACATAAGACCCACATTCTGTACTAAAAATGTTATAACAAAATCTGAGGCACGAGAAATAGAGGCTATAACCCTTAAAAATTCGACAGGTAATCATAACTAAACCAGTAACTCTTTATAACCTATAAAGAAAACAAAAAGATAGCTGTTTACACCCCGTATTCTCCATTTACACAAAAGTAAACCTAACCAAGAAGGAACAATCACTGTTAAATTAAATATAATGAGATCGAAAAGAAAATTTTGCTCCCTTGAATGAACATTTTACGATTTTCTATTGAACTTCAATTCTTACATTAAATAAAAAAAAATCGTTTCTTGACTGTGGGACAAAAATTAGAATTGCCCAAGAAAATATAAGTAATTTTCTTTTTGGAGAGAGAGTGGAGAAATTACCGACTCGCATGCGAAAACAGTTCGAGAGCGAGAAAGAGAGTTGTTGGGGGTGAGAGTTGAGAGAGAACACGTATAGAGAAAAGGAAGAACAAAAGGCAGCGATATAATTTATTAGTAACGGAAAAAACAATAACCTTGATGCCCTAATTTTATCTCGTGATTAAGAAGATATGCTATTTTTTTTTTTTTATCTTGATTATTCTTTCGAGACTTTTGGGTTTTTTATCTTAAAAGTCGTGCTATCTTGTTTGGTAAGAAATAGCTTTATGATAGTGTTTGATGTTGAGATTAAAATATATAAATTTAATTTTTTATATTTAGATTATATTGAAGTTCTAATATTAAAAATAAATTTTAAAAAATAAAAAATATATTATTTTAATATATTTTTAAATAAAAAATACTTTAAAAAATAATCTTTACCACACTCCCAAGTAAGCATTAAAAGAGCTAAAAACTTAAAATCTTCATTTAAGTATTTGTATGGTTAATATTATGGTAGTTTTTGTAGTTATAATTTTTTTAAAAAAATAGACTTAAAAAACACTTTTAGTTGTAATTTTTAAAAAAATAGGTTTAAAAGAATATTTGTTTGGTTATTATTGTTGTGAGAAGGATTTTTGCATGTAAAATAAACTAATAACATTTTATTTTAGATTTTATAAAACCAAAGTTTAAAACACAATTATATATACGATTCAATGCAAAAGGCAGAATCTACTTGACTGACCAAATGATTTTTTTTATGATTAGACAAAAAATAAAAATTACCACAATATTAATTAATTTGTCTTTAATAACTTTTAAAGCTTCTTAGCTATAATTATATTCATGACTTTTTATAACTTTTAATTATAATTTTAGGTACATTAACGTGAACAAACTTTCGATCGTAATAGATAATTGAACACGCTATGTTGCGAGTCTAATTAAATTTTTGTTGGATATAAAAAAAAATATTGAAGTGTTGTTAACATATTTTATAGCAAAAACAATTATGTGGAAGTTGACCCGATGTGACATGGTTGGCTTTGCAGGTCTAAAAACAACCTGAATGGTCGGTAAAAATATAGCTTAACTAAAAAAATCAAAACAATATCATTTTTTAAATATTAGGATGACAATATGTTAATTTTACTAAACCAACTCGAATTCGCTCGGATTAACTCAAGTTAACTTGTCAAATCTCCAACTCAAGTCATGAGACCATGGTAACTCTTTAAAAAGCAAATAAAAAAAATTGTCAAGCTCAATTCTCAATCAACCCCAATATTGAAGTATGAAATTGAAAATAAAATTCAATTACAAAAATGAGTTTAGTCAACTTAGGTTAATGTGCGAAAACTTAATCTTGAGACCGGGATAACTACATAGAAAGAAAATTAAAATAAATTATAAAGCTCAATTTCCAATCAACCTAATATTAAAGGATAAAATTAGAAAAAAAAAAGAACAAATAAAAAAAGGACACGAAAAAACCACAACTCGAGTTAACTGACCATATCTGTGATCCGAGCCAAGAGGCTGAAATAACTTCATAGAAAGAAAACCAAAATAAACTATGAAGTATAATCCTCAAACAACTCAATATTAAAAAAATAAAATTAAAAAAAAAAGAGCAAAAAAACCAAGACAATCAGGCTAACCCACAACTTGAGTTATAAAACCGTGATAACCCCATATAAAGCAAATAAAAAAGAAATTATTAAGCATAATTCTCAATTAAACCAATGTTGAAGGATTAAATTGAAAATAAAATCAATTAAAAAAACAAAAAAAAAATAATCCTAAGTCAACCCAGGTTAACTTGTCAAGCCTGAATTATGAGACCGAAATAATTTCATAAAAAGAAAATTAAAAAAATATTATGAATTCAAACTCTCAATTCATCCAATATTGAATGATGAAATTGAAAAAAAACGTATTCAATTAAAAAGAGACAAAAAAATTCGGATCGGCCTAGCTAACACGCAAAACTTGCGATTAGAGTTATGAGACCGTGATAAGCCTATAGAGAGCAAATTAAAAAAAATAAAGTCAAATCCTCAATCAATCCAATGTTGAAGAATGAAGTTGAGAAAAAAAAATCAATTAAAAAAATATAAGTGGAGTGAACCCATGTTAATATTCCAAACTTGGATCATAAAACTGAGATAACTCAATACAAAATAAGTCGAAACAAGTTATGAAGTCCAATACCCATTAAACTCAAAGTTGAAAGATAAAATTAAAAAAAAAAAAACTTAAGGACCAAATTTTAAAAGGTCAAAGCATTTAACTATTCATTGTTATAGACAAATGCTAAGGTCTTTTATTATATATTAATAATAATTATTAAATGGGTGTGGTGTAAATTTAGTCCTTGCATTTTAAATGAAATTATAACTTAATATCTTTATTTTTATAATCAACAATTTATTGGCTTCTTTTATTGCATGATACTTTTAGTTTTCTAACAAATATCCAAAATGTCTTTGGATCTCTATTTTATCCTTTTTGGCTGATCACAAACATAGTTTTTTAGTGTTGTATCCTCTAAAGGTATAGAATAATAGTATTAAAAACAAAAATCATTTTAAATAAAGATATTTTATCAAAACAAAAACTGTACATGTAGACTTTTTCAACATGTATTTGTAGTGAAAATAAAAAAAGTTTATGTA
>Ga0307515_10014084_pt1 | contig 14869 bp, 6 predicted proteins | sample 17_EM_MG_FD_194513 | JGI IMG/M metagenome (GOLD analysis project Ga0307515, IMG submission 194513) | Populus trichocarpa ectomycorrhiza microbial communities from riparian zone in the Pacific Northwest, United States - 17_EM | ecosystem: Host-associated > Plants > Roots > Unclassified | place... | reverse complement strand
TTTTGAAATTCAGTATCCCTCAATAAATCCTGATATTCCTTTCTCTCTTCACATTTTCAAATCATTTTATGTCCCAGTACCAAACCTGCCAAGGGGTAGACAGGAGAAAACAAACCAATAAACCATGAAGGAAATGCAAACAGCTATGTTTTCACTACTCTAAAAGGGCCAAGGGAAACAAGCAGAAAGATTCCCGTCTAATGCAGTATAGGCAGTGCTGGAATAAAGAAATACATAAAATTTGTAACTGTAATGTGAGGCACAGCATATCCTGGATAGTTTGAAGGATCAGAAACACTTACAACTGATGATTTTAGAAAGCTGAACCACGCACAAAAAAATGTGTGCACATCAGGGCAAGAGCAGATGTGTGCCCACAAATGCACGCAGCAGAGAGAAAAATGACATAATCAGGCTGTAAGTTACAGCTCCAGTTAAGGGAAAACTTACACTGCATCAGGAGCCACACCTGAATTTCCTGTACTGCCACCTGGTCTGTGATCAGGTTCTCTACAGAGTCTTACATTCTTTATAGCACTACATGTCCGGTCAATCAATTTATCAAATGATGTCAACTTCATTCTTGAAAAGTCCTCCCTGAAAGCTGGAATAGGGGCAAGAGTTATTCCAACTCCTACAGGCTTAGCATTGGTTTCTGAATTGCTGGAAAAGTAAGAAGCAGTAAAATAATCAGAAGTTGATAAAATAGACCCTTCTGGTTGAGTATGCATATATGTGCTGAATTTGAACAAAACCAACACTGATTTTTTTAATTTACCAATTATCTGGAAAGGGGGGATCTACTTCTCCTCTCGCACTCCCATAGACATGAAGATAGTAGTCTGAATCCAACTCCCAAAGAGGAGATTTCCCTTCCTGTGGTTGGAAGTAACCAAGAAATCTGGAAAGCAGCAGACATTGTAATTTGAGAACACACTTAAGGAAAGAAAGCTATTGTGCATGTATAATGCACGGCAAAATAGTATTAATCACAAAAAATCTAAGCAAAATATTTATGATCATATACAAATATAACCAATATCAAAGTATTACTTCGCTAATAAAACATGGAATATAGATCTTGCTTTTTGTGTTAGATTTTTGGTTAAATGTAACAACCTATTAGTGGTTTCTGTATTCCAAGAATTCAGTCAATTTTTTCGCTTTAATGTGTTAGATTTATTTCTCTTAGCCCCACGTATGAAATATTTAACTTATTAAAACTAGAGTCCACAACTACAAAATAACAAGTATTAAGAATAGAAGCTATTCCAAAGAGGAAACATTTCAAATAGAATATGATTCATATTTGCAGGCAAAACACCAATTACTAAACAATAAAAATAAAATAAAAAAATTAAGTGTGTTTGAGCAATAAAAAACATAATGAAGTACTTTTTGTTATCTTTACATAAGTTTACATGCCCACTTACCATATAGTCTCCATAATCAAGTACTAGTGATAACACCTTGAAATAAAAAATAGCGTTATATTTAAAAAGCATCTATTCTCAGGCACTGAAAATTCACCTTGTTTGCTTAGCTATAAAGAAAGTAACCATGCACTCAAATCAAGTAGAAAGCATGATGGAAAGATCTAATACAGATTTATTGCATCTTGCTTTTCACCATCGGTGTATGTATTGCTGTAGTATCGCTTGATAGACTTAATAAACTCCCTAGATTGAGTTGTAGCTTTCCACTTTCCCTGCCTCTCAGGGAACACCTAAAACAAAAGATCGGGTTTTGATATGATGACCGCAGTTATGAGAAAATTAAATCATAAAAAAACTTAAGTTATTCAAGAGAAAACATACAGTGTTATGAGCAGCAGAGCCACCATATTGCTGGGCAAGAGCATCCCCCATGCTTCGATACATATCCATAAGAGCAGAAGCAATGGTACTATCAGGATCAACTTTGGGCATGTCTGTCAGACCCATTACAAGAAGTTGGCGTCCAAAAGCCGCTAGACCATAAGCATACTGGGCAACATTTGTACGATCCAAGCAGTCAATGCAGTTGGTACGTAGAACTCCACTTTGAAAACTTGGTCCTTCAGCACCAACCTTGTCTTGTTTTTTCAATTGACTAGAATCACTCTCCCTATCCCGATTAATCATAGAATTTAGATTTTCATTATTACTTCCAATCCTTGCAAGATCTCCTGAACTAGCTCTTAGATGTCTAAGAGAAGCATCCCTGTAGAGAATAAAATCAACTAAATACAAAATCCAGTCTACCTATTTTCGTTTCTGTCAAGGCAAACAGCCTTGACAGAAAAAAGATGGCCAAACATTATGCTTTTCTGCAACAGAGAGACTAAATTACAAAATGGGAAGAAGACGTCACTGGATTGCAGAACTTACAAGCACAAAAAGAAAGCTTTCTACTTTCAAGGCTTCTTAATGTCCAAGGTTACCATGCTTATAATTGGTTATAGTACTTTTTTTTACAAATGTAATGGACATATATTTAACTGCCATTGTTTGTAATCATTATAAATAATGAAAATCCCACAATCCACCACAGTACATGATCTTAAAGTATGACATTATAATGATAAAGCTGCTTCAAAATCTTCATATTGTGCACTAATCGTGAAGTTTAATGACCTTCAATTACTTATCCGCAACATGGCTTATCCCACCTTGAATGTTTCTTGTTTTTTTTTTCTTTTTTTGGGCAACAAATTCCTCCTAATCCTTCATAAGCCAAGGTTTGCGAATACTTTTCAAAAACCAAAATAAAAGGGGAAAGATGGATGACCCAGCATCTCAACAAAAAGGAATATCAAGCATTGGCAAATTAGGATTGAAGGTTACATGAGGACTTCTAATCATAAAGTATCGTGAAAGTTTTAAGTAATTAAATAAATTCAACTAAAGAAACTGGAATACCTTCCGGTGCTTGTTCGACTAAGGTGGTCGGCTCTCCTCTTAACTGTGTTAGGTTTACCACTATAGTAAAAACCAGTCAAATCAAGTGCTTGACTTGCCACAGCACCTAAAACAGCCAAAACATTGGAAGACTTGCTTTGGAAACAGCAATAAAAAAAAATCAGTTCAAGGTGGTTATTAATTATAAAATAGCAGTTGATGTGAAAAGAAACAGATGTCTACCTCTTCGCAAACTTGTGAAAGTCCCAATGGATAAACTGAAGTTGTTTTTCTTCCGGGAGAATTGTGTTCAGATACCCAGCTGCACTGGCAAACTCACGCCTTAGCATCATTTCTCTAGGCCTTTTTTCAACAGTCTGCATTTGAGCATTTAAATGAATTCAGGATGACATGAACATTAGAAAAGACTTCCAATATGTGGTAAGCATGTTTGATAGAAGAAAACTTCTAAAATTAGATAAAGCACTGAAAGTTTAAACAAGAGAATGTCACAGATAAATAAATTTGTCCATGTGTGAAAGCTGAACATTAATTTTGACAAGGCTTACTATAATTCATAATTATCCCAGAAACTAAAACAGATCTGGAAATGGTTTCCATAACTTCAAGATCCTCCATAAACTGACACTTCCTAGGGAGAAAGTGAGAGCCAGTTAACAAGGACATGCCACGTTCATCTGCTTTATCCAAGAGTGAGAGAAGTATGATGGAAAGACAATATATTTTAAAAGGATTATTTAAACAGACACGTCATTGCATTCTCCTCTGAAATATTAACGCTGAAATCAATAAGCTTTTGCTAATTTTGATATATAATGAAGTGTGGAAATAAGCACTCACCATTTTAATATATATTTCCAGTTCAGGAATGAAATAACAAACTTGGGTCACCATTTCTTAATGCCCTTGTTGGTATAGATAAAACATGAAGAAAATGCAAGACAGCCATTTAATGACATTCTAGTTGATAAAGCTGCATTTCTTTAAAGTCCTGTAAGGAACAATCAGAAATACTATAAAAACACGCACACTTATATAAACGAAACTGCCAGGGGCAACTAAATATTATAAAAACAAGAAAACGAACTCTAATCCCATGCATTCCTTTGTAAATTAAATCAAGTGCAATAATTATTCAATTGTGTAAAGTAAGATAATGCAAGATCTATACAACAACCTGTTAACAGACTCTAAAAAAAGCCTTGAATATATTAAGCACAAAAATGAATTTGAAAACAACCTTTATCAAATTAAGCACTATTATGGGATTGCCGTATCTCTTCACCAAGTCTTCAAAATGCAATTTCGTCGCCTGGTAGGTAGGATCGTACTTTTGCACTGATATAGATTGGGAACTAAATATCAGAAGTCTTCTTTATATGAAGATAAATGCTAATTGATCTACATCACTGCAATACCCAACAATAAACTAATCAAATGTGTTGACTCAATGGCCTTACAGATTATATCAGGTTTAGGACTTAATTGTGAAGCTTCTTGTGACCAGAAAAGAGGAATCGAACCACGCATCTGCACAACAGAACTCATTTTCCCCTTGCAACATCCAGCATCTTCATCAAGGACAATTTGCTCAGTTTCAACGTCATTTGCAACTCTTCCCATATCATTAACCCCTCTTTTCAAGTAACTGCACTCAATTAACATAAAGTTATTACAAAAGGTTTGTCTTAAATTTCAAAATAGATTTTACAGTGTTTCAGCACACTCCTCTGAAATAAGTAGATATAACTTCAAAGAAAATGAGGACACAAAACAAATGAAAATCTCTGGTTTCCCACAGGCCATCACAATCATTCAAATAATACCCATCACAATGTAATGGCAGACTACATTAACACAGACCACAATATCGAGATTATAATACGGATAATGTCAAGAGAATATCAGTCTCATTATTTGATCTCTACACTTAAAACATAAGAAGACAAATGAAGCAAAATTGTCAAAATCGAATCAGCAAACCCAGTCAAATACTGGCTGAGCCAGGTGTTTGGACTGCCAACCTGACCAACCCGGACCAATTTTAAAAGGTTGACCATGAACGAATAAAGGCGACCAATTGTAACAGGTTCACCAGGAACTTATAAGGGTGGCAGCCAAATTAATCTGTCAAGACAATTACACTTGGTGGTTTTTTAATTCCTCTGCCCATGTGTCTGTTGAAAGGGAGGGCTCATCCATTTTATTAAGGAGGTAACTTCTTTTAGAATTGTTTTTAAATGATGTGAGACTTAGTTATTTTCTGGAGCATATACATCCTCAAAAATAGATAAACAATAGAATACATAACTTGCAATTATTATCCTCAACCATTCCCTAGGTTCCATCAATGATACTTAACATAATTAGTGGTTTAAGAGTGGTTTGTACTGAAATTAAGAATGAGAGAGAGAGATCTACCAATCTAGGATTATCAAGATAGAGTGGTTCACATGCACAAAATAAACATTACACGCATTTGTAGGGGAGATGTCAACTTGTCACACTTGTTAGCTGCAGTTCCCATCTGTCTTGTGAAGAATTTCGCTATTTATTTATTTGAGAGGTGGAGGCACGACTAACCAAGGAATTGTCTTAGAGAGAGAGAGAGAGAGAAGCGCTAACCAACCAATCATTTTTCAGTCAAGAACCCAAACAAGCAATTTCAATCCCTAATATCAAAGGAAAAAGAGACCATTAGCCTTCACTCTGTCGCATATCTCCTAAACTGACCACATCAAAATCAACTTCAACACAATCCGAAGGCAGCTTCTTTTTGGTAATTAGATACTTTCCCCAACATAGCTCATTGTAAACTTATGAACCAGTAAATTATAAACACACGTATCTCTAAATGTACACCAACAACAATAGAAACTAAGCCTCAATCCCCAACTCGTTGGGATCTCTCTGAATATGCTCTCAATAAAATTACAAACAGGATCCTCTAATTTTGGGACCACTGTCAGTTTAATTCCTGGCTTTTAAATTTCAGCAGTCAGATCCCCCATGATTATTTTATGTTCAATCCAAATAGATCGTCAAGATGTTGAAATATTAACATAAGAACAATACACACACAGACAAACATATATATTGTCTACTTCCCACACGCATGGACTTGTGAGTGTGTGTGTGTGTGTGTGAGAGAGAGAGAGAGAGAGAGAGAGAGCCACAATAAAAGCTTGGAAGCCTCTGGGCAGAATCCAGTGACATAAACCCATTTATTATGCTAGTAAAACATGAGACTTCAAGATGCAACTGAGCCTTACACATAGACAAACTTGTTCAAACCAAAACATACCGGGTACCGGCAAAATGTCGAGAGCGTCTGGAAACCAGTGAAACACTGAAGCCTCTCCCAAAGATTGACAACCTGATCTGTCATGATTAAGTATAGTAGAATTGGTTGAATTGCTTAATACGCATTACACTCAACAAAAATAAATTCATAAGCTATTATCAAGAAATCACATTGGATGAATGTATTTCTACAAGATAACTATGTATTTAGAAACAAAACCCAAATTATCAAGATATGTGTCCTACTTCCAAAAATCAAAATCATATGAGGTAAAGCAGCAAGGGATATAGCAGACCTGATAACTCAGATTCAACCACAGAAACAAAGTTGTTATTTTATCTTAAAAGAAACAAATTATAAAATTTGTCATTTGGGCTAGAGTTCTTCAAAAAGTATGTCCCAAGCATTCTCCAAATCTTCCAAAATTTACCCAAATTCATACTCCATTTCCATTAAGTACTAGTAATGCTTGCCCAGCACAAACTACATTACATCTAAAATTATATTTGAACCATGGCCAAATTGTTTCTTAATATAGTGGATATCAAACAAATAATCAGCAAGAATATGGTAAAGATGTGTGCATATTTGTCATTTGTGCTACATTTCTTCACAAATTATATTCCAAGCATCTCCAAATCTTCCAAAATTTACCCCTTTCTATTAAGTAACAGTGATGTTTCCAATTTTAGCCAGAAAGAATTACATAACGTCTGAAAATGGTTTTGAACCATGGTAAAAAATTTTCTTGAAATACAGAATATCAAACCAAATTAATTGACAAGCATATAATAATGTTGTGTGCATGGTTGAAAGAAGTACAACTTAAGAGAAAACACAAAAATAGAGCAATAGCATGTTAAAAAATAAATTATCTCAAAAAAGCATCTACAGGATTACAACAAGGATATATTGATGCATAAAATTTGTGTAAAATATTTAGCGTGACACATGATCATTGACAGATTAATTAGAGATACAACATATAAAAAGAATTGCATACCTGCTTAAAATTTCCATGCACTAATGCTATTGTCCAAATAGTATTACCACATCTAGACCGTATAGCTTGTGTTAGATATGCATTCCACACGAATATGTTATCATATGGCATCCTATCTCCACCAATTGACATCACATTCTTTTGCAAGCTTTGCATCACAGGATATGTATAGCTAAAGAAAAAATCTTTAGTCAAATCTACACTAGATAATAGCTTTTTGTACCTGCATTTGTGGCAACAGATAGAAGAACTATTCAGAAACTAAAAATCAGACTCATGCTAGACAAGGGATGAAACAGTACTAGATAAGACTGAAAGGAAATACATCAAAGCTTCAAAAGCATATAATGAAAAACAGGTTTTATGCTCTTGAAGTAGATTGTGTTTACTCTTATGCCCTTCCTTTTCCTTTTAATAAAATTCTTCATCCTCTTTATTTCCATCTCTAAGAACATTCATATTTTATGTTGTTTTAACTAGGGGTGAGTAAAAAAACTGACAAACCGATTAAACCAAGAAAACCGGAAAAACAATAACCGAAAAAACCGAACCATGAAAAAAACCGATTAAACCGATCAGAATATTTTTTTAAAAAAATTCGGTTCGGTTCGGTTTCATAAGCTTAAAATAAAAAAACCAAACCGAACCGGTTTAGTTAAGAAATAAACCAAACCGAACCGAAAAGAACCCATTAGAAAGTCCAAAAAAAGCCCAAAAAACAATACAATTTTCAGTTTTTAATATAAAATAATCAAACCAAACCGAAATCGAACTGAATCGAATCAAACCGAACCGAAACCAGTCGGTTGGGTTTCGGTTTTTAATTTAAAATAACTTAACCGAACCGAAACCGGTCGGTTGGAATCGGTTTCGGTTCGGTTTTGGTTTTTTTTATATATATTTTACAAAATTTCAGTTTGGTTGTTTTTATAGGTAAAAACCGAACCGAACCGAACCGAAAATGATCACTCCTAGTTTTAACATATATACATGCATCCATGCATACATACATATACATACATATAGAAGCCCAAAAGCACTGCTCTCAGTCAAACAAATAATTTAAAATGATATGCATGTCAATATTCTCTCAACTAAAGATTTTTTTCCCTGTTGATAAAAGAAGAAATAATTTAAAATGAAACAAGAAAGATATAACTACGAAGGCCGCACACCATTTGTGCTCTGTATTCACTAGATAGTAATAAATAAGGAAATGGAATGCATGTTTGTGTTTTCTTTTGGGGGATTTCTTGTTCTCCTACTCACTTCTTTTCCTCCTTGAATGTTATCAAGTGCTTTGAGAATTGCAAATTGATTATTATTGATCAGGGATTCTCTTGTACATTTCCCACATGCAAGGTTAGAAATATCTTCGGCAATTTCAAGGCTATTTTATTCCTCTAAACAAGTATTCTACTACATGATCTCTCACTTTTCCGGCCATAAACACCATGCTTGCTCGTTAGGATAAAGAAAACAGGAACCATTTTTCATTCATAAGAAACATTAAAGATTGATGCTACGGGAGGAGAGAAAGGGAGTCTACGTACTAAGAAGTATAAAGTAATACAAACTAGCACTTTTCACTACTGATTTGGATAAATTGTCCTTATAAGATTCTCTCAGATTTCACATTAAATTAGCACTTCCCAAATTGAATTGGACAATGAGTCTTAAAAAGCTTCTATAATAATTTTTTTTTTTGTAATTTTAAAATACATGCCTAATAAGTTCTTCATTTCAAGCTAGAAATTGAATTGTTTGAGTCATGCCAAAAGGCATCTTTTCTTAATGATAATGGCAACAATGTCCAACAAATTACCCACATAATGTTGTCTATGAGCTTAAAAATTCTGCAATCATGTAAAAAGCCACCAGTAAAGCTGGTTTTATCATTAGTCACTGATATCATCTGAAGCGTGAACGTGAAATAAGAATTTATTTCCATAAAAACTGTTTTACCTTTCTGGTGAAGTAGGACAGGAGAAGCTGCAAATAAGGGTGATAATTACCACATAACACACACACAAACAAATGGGCGGATGGGGTGGAGTAAGTGAATACCTTATCTCAGCTTTAGAATGAGCCAAATCAGTTTGAACTGATACATGCGGAATGGTAATCAATTGGCTCTCGTCTATGCCATATATCACATGACCACAAATAAATCCTATTTGCCGCCGCTTTGTTACTAGAATCAAATAATAAGACTCCAGAAACTTAATGCAACCTTAAAAAAAACACCAAAAGAACAAAACAAGTAAAACCACTGTCACAAAGAAGTCCACGCATCAAAAACATAAAAATACACAGACAAGAATTGGTCAACCAACACTAACCTGCAATCCCATAAGCCTTCACTACAAAGTTTAGTCCCCCAGTGGCACGATTCCCTTCAGCTATTCGCTGAAGCAAGTTGTTTATTTCTTGTGGAGAATAAACAACTAGATCTTCACTAATATTGAGATCAGACGGCTCTGATCGATCAATCTTCAATACCCGAAACAATTTCCTCTTCCTGTCACTCCCGACTAGATAAAATCTCTGATTAAGAAAAATAAAAAATATTTTTATTAGTTATGTTTTAATTTCTTCCGAAAACAATGAAATTCTTAATTAAACTAAAGATTCAAGAAATTTAAATATCAACCATCAATCAATTCAAATCAATTGAAACCGCCATTACACGAAACCCTAAATACTAAAAATCTCAAAAATTCTACCGTTTTCTAATTTAATCTTCAAATTCCAAAATCCAAGCACAAATTTCAAATCAAAAGAGATAAAAGAATGATTCAATTTTGTTACTTGTCTAGTCTCGTAGAGTCTAAATTTCTCGAGCGAGTAAGAATTGGGGTCGTTGGAAGGTTGGAAATTGGCGGAAGAATCGACGTAAGGAGGGAGTTTCGATTTCGAATTATCCGATTTCGCCATGGAAATGGCGGAGGGGTAGTTTAAGAGTTTAAGAAATGGACACGGCTGACTTGCTAAATCGCCATGGAGGTGTTTGTTTTGAGCTTAGCAGTTAGAGGAGGGGAGAGTGGGAATTCGGAAACGATAAAAGAAGGGTTCGTTTATGGCAAGTCTCCAAAATCTATTTATAGCTATCTTAAAAACGGAACACTGGTCAAAAACCTAATTTTTTTATTCATGCATTTCTTTTTATTTTAACAAAAACATGTATTTTAATGAGAAGCAAAGCAAAAAACTTATCATCATCATGAAAGCAAGTTTCAACTAAAAAAAAAAAAAAATCATGAAATCATCGTCTTCAAGCACCTAGGAAAAATACGAGAATAATAAATTTTAGAAAATAATATAAAAACTCTACCACTGATTGCTTGCTAAACATTAAACCATGATTCTTAAAATGAACATGACAATGAATGAGTTCTTACCAAGAATAATGGCCACATTGACAGCTTACTCATTATGGGAAAGACAGTCGTGATAACTTTCTATATTTAAAATTCCTGTTGCGTTTAGCCTAGCTTTATCACCCAAAGCTACCCACAAAATTTGCTGGGTCTTCGGAATGAAAATAATAAAGCACTTCAATTTTTATTGCTGACAAAAAAACAATTGATATTTGTTCTTAGAAAAGTTCATATAAAACATGAATAAATACAGGCACAGACTCCCCAGCCTCTATCAAAACTCTCTACAATCCCATGCTTCCTTTCTTTGTGCTGCCACATGATTTATTTAGGTTTATCTAAGCTTTGTTCACAAATGCATGCTGTTTTGCGTTCTACTACAAAGGTGTCTTTCTTCTTCAAGCTCCCTTTGCACTGCCACAACTTCCCATCCCTTTATTATCTTCTTCATCTTTTAACCATGCCCATGTATAAAGTTGCCCACTGTCTTGCCATTTATTGTTCCAAGATTGTCATGATTTTAAAGACTTGGAAATCTTAAATCTTTATATTTTAATGCCGTCAATATTAGCATTTTTCTTTATTATAAAAGCAAAAAGAAGAATTTTTCTCTCATAATTTCTTTGTTTTGATCATGTATTGTCCTTTCACCCATTTTTTTCCCTTCAAAAAATGCTTTCTTTCTTCAGCTTTATGCAGCTTAATCTGAACTTTTTCAGTTATTCTTCTTCCAATAATCAGCTTCTCTGATTTCATTTCCTGTAAAAGGCTGTATGGCGCTTCTTTAACACCTCACAGTATGCTTACATTTACTTTCTCAACAGATTAATTTACAAACAACATCGTTTAGGCAGCTTATTATACATCAGTTTTTTCCTTTCCATCAAATTTTGGGTGAAGACATTTTGTCATTGTCAATATAACAGATCTGCGTCTAAAACAAATACCTCCCACTTAATGCAATGTTCATGCTTCAGATGTTATGTTTCCAGCACAAATATACCTTTCATAAATATATCTATGCCTTCAGATATTTGGCCTTTCGATTTTAGATGCTTTTCTATGCGTAACTTGGACTGTTTCTATGATGCAGGATAACTGAGTCCAGACCACCATGTGTATGATAATTACAACCAGCACTATGTGTTCGAGCTACTACTCAATCGATGGCAGCTCTATAGGCACTTTTGCTAAAGAAGCTGGGAGCCCCTTTCTTTATTTGCATATGCTTTTGTTTATACCTTTTGTATTGGATTTTATCACTTTCGTCCTTTTTTTGTAGTGCAAGGACACACAATCATGTTGTTTATATATCTTTTCTAATTACCAAAGTGGCCGCATCATGCACTAACGATCTTCTATTTGTCTTTTGCCTTGCAATTTCAACTTCCAAATCTACCATGTTCGTTCTTACAAGAACAATTTACTTGTTGCTATTTTTTAAAAAAATATCCTCTAAGTTACCAATCTATCTAATTAATATTATTTGAGAATATATATAATATTTTTTTAATTCACATGAGATAATAAATCATCTCTTAATTACTTACATATTTTCATATAATTTATATTATACCAAATATTTATCCATCTATTACCCTTAATTAGGATAACATATAACAGGATCAAAACAAAACATTTTTTTATATAAGATAACTTAGTGATATCAAGTCTAAGAATCACTTACACAAGCGTCACATGAGTCTTTTCATAACAACAAATTATTTTTTCATATGAAACTCTCATATAGATCAATTCAGTGTACATATTATATAACAAACACCTATATCTTAATTCTAGGTGTTTCTTATACCTTAACTTATGAGAACAACTGTTTTTTCAATAAAAAAAAAAAGAAACATAATATGTACTAATTTCAACGACTCTAATTAATATCTAGTTTTAATAGAGAATTGACCGAGAGCATTTAGGAACAATGTTTTGATACAATAATAATTTCATAATTATAGCAACTTTATGATTTTCTTTACAAAACATTTTTGTCCCAATAACTTTATTTTTATTACTATAAATTCATTAAAAAATATTAAAAATAAATAAATTTTTTATTAAAAATTAAATCTATTTATATAAATAAAATCAATATAAAATATAACCAATATATGAGATTCAAAGCATATACAATAACATAAATAACCAGTCATTTCTTTTAAAGCACCTGTGGACCAGGTGAGAAAGAGGATAATGGCCCATAAAAAGTTTGTGGCTCTGGCAATTTCCTGCTATCGTATCACCCCCTTTACCACAACCAAACATCAAGGACCATAAACTGATCACATTTCAAGTCCCAGGGGAAGAGCAACGTTGTTTCATCAAGCAAAAAACAATGACCAAATTATATCTCTTGTGTGGCCATAACTTGATCTGTGCTCCCGCATTAACAATCCATCCCGGGTTTCGTCCCAGAATATGTAACATGTGTCAAGAGAAAAAAGTGAGAACAGTTGCAGTCTTTGCTGCAAAATCTGGTGGATTTTCACTCAACTCGGTAAGATATATATTCCTATGGTGATCTTTTTGAGCTCTTTATGATCCAATGAGGCAAATCCATGATTATTAGTATTATTATCAGATAAAAACACACTGGATAACCAATTTGACTGGCACTCAAGTTTCATTGCAAATTGCAATGGTGTATATTTGTTGTTTAGCTGCTGCGACAGCGTGCATTAATGGGACTAGAGTGGCAGTTTTTTATGATTTTATCAAGGGTGATAACTCTACACACTTTCCCTAATAAAAGAGTGACAACTCTACCCTTCTTGGACCATGCAAATGTGGAGAAATTCATACACTGCTCGTCTTTAATATCCTTCATCACGTGTCATGCAGATTCTGAACGGATGTAAAACTTGTGGAGGCAAAGGTGCAATGGAGTGTGCAGGCTGCAAGGTATTGTCCCTTCAACGTGTCTTGTCAGTGTTTTCATACATGGAGTTGATTTTGTAAAAACCCTAGGGCAGAGCATATTCCGAATTGCCCTGTTTGTGCTGCAAATATTTAACTCTTTCTTAACGAAAATAGCAATAATAATAATAATTCCACTGATTTGTTGCCCTGATTGTGACTTTGTCTACACCTCCTAGCTACCCTTTTCCTGTCAGAGAATATTTCATTATGAATTCTAGAGGGATATTAGTTCTGAATTGTAACTCATTGAAATGTATGTGCCTTTTTTAGTCTCGTCTGAAATTCTGCAGAACTAATGATTTTTTTCTCTCCAGGGAACGGGTAAAAATAAAAAGAATGGAAATATCTTCGAGCGTTGGAAGTAAGTTTTCACCTATTTTGGAAGAACTTAATTAGTTGCTTATCAATTTATATGAAGGATATTACATTCAATTTTTTTTCTTTTACCTGTTTCTGAGGAAATTTAATATGGTTTCAGATGTTTTGATTGCCAAGGATTTGGCTTGAAGAGCTGTCCTAGTTGTGGGAAAGGAGGGCTGACGCCAGAACAAAGAGGGGAAAGATAATACTCACAGAAAGTCGAGTGTTCTCAAGTTACTGTCGTTTAAGGAAAGGAAAATCATCTTCATTGATTTAGCTTGTACCAGCCTGCACCATCATGTGCGCAAATGCTTTTCTTATTCAAGATTCAGCAATCCTAATGTTTTTCAGAAAAATATATATATCAACAGACCTACTCTTGAGATGGTTTTTTTTTTTTTTTTTTTATGGCAATTAGAAAATTCCATAATGTTGTATATTGCAGATTCTATGACCATAATATTTTATCTCTACTGGGGCTGGAAATTGGGGGTGGAATTGGAGAAGGCAAAGATGTGCTTAGTGCTCACAGGAGGGAAGTGCATCATTCGAAACAAACTGTCTGTAGAATTTGGTTTATAATTTTCTGGCTTACTGAATTCTGTTGCACTGTCTCCTGAGGAGTACAACTATCCCAATCACTATTGCACAACAAAAGCTATTCCAGAAACCAGTACTAGTGCTTGTTGGATGTCATTTTGATGAAGCAATAAAATGTCTTAACGATGATCAAAGTGAGATGCAGCTTCTTACACAGATCTGAAGAGTAAGCCATCGGCCACCATGGAAAGCTTAACACAAAGATCCTGGAAAGCGAGAAGTATGGCTACCATCTTGAGTTGCAGATTAGTTGAGCTTCACCAGCCTCAACTTTCAAATCAAACGCCTTACTACTTTTATTTTTATTTTGTTTCAACTGCGCCTTGAACTATTTTATTAAAACTATTTGGCAGCTTATGATGAAAAATTTAGACACATTAAATCAAGAAAG
>Ga0307515_10014083_pt1 | contig 14870 bp, 2 predicted proteins | sample 17_EM_MG_FD_194513 | JGI IMG/M metagenome (GOLD analysis project Ga0307515, IMG submission 194513) | Populus trichocarpa ectomycorrhiza microbial communities from riparian zone in the Pacific Northwest, United States - 17_EM | ecosystem: Host-associated > Plants > Roots > Unclassified | place... | reverse complement strand
ACGCCTGCTTGTAGAGGATCGCGCTGGTCATCAGCTTGTACGGGTGGCCGTAGTAGTCGACGTCGAGAGCCTTGGCACCCCTGGCGCCCGGGTCGGTCACCGGACCGATCATCGGCGGGAGCAGCTCGGTGAAGCCCTGTCCGCGCAGGAATTCCCGCGCCGCGTACAACGCTTCCTGCTGTACTGCCATGGCGGCCCTGGTCGTTTCGGCAACCAGATGCTCGCCGAGCCGACCGGGATAGTTTCCGGCTCCCGTCGCCGCCGCCAGCTGCTCTGCCTGGTGCATCTCGCCTCCCGGTGTCATGTATTCGGCGGTTCCGTTTCGCACATTTCGAATATAGGAGCGGCGGGCCGCACCGGACGGTAGTTAGACAGGCAGGAAGGAGGGCAGTCGGCGGCGGGGGCTCAGACAAAAAACGACCCCCCGCGTCTTCGCGGGGGGTCGCCGTGAACTGGCCTTATGCGTACTGTTCGACCAGGCTCCGGGGTCGGATGTCGGTCCACGAGGCCTCGATGTGCGCCAGGCACTCGGCCCGGCCGGCCGGGCCGAAGGCGGTCTGCCAGCCGCCCGGCACCGCGGCGAAGACGGGCCACAGACTGTGCTGCGCCTCCTCGTTCACGAGCACCAGGAACGTGCCATTCTCGTCGTCGAACGGATTCGCCATGTCATTTCCCTTCTCGATGTTTCCCGACGTTTCTTACGCGGTTTCGGCGAGTTTCACGGCGAGCGTCGCGCCGATTTCCGCGAGTGGTTTCCGCTCGGTCATCCGAAGATGAGCGATGTCTATGTCGTGGCATTCGATGCCGCCGCGCAGGTGCTCCGCCCAGAGCTTCGGCGAAAGGCCGCCGTCCACGCCGTCCCGGCCGGCGGAGAAGAACAGGAGGTCACCGGCGAAGACCTCGGGCCGGTACGCGGCCATGATCTCGGCATGGTTGACGGCGGCGAGGACCAGCGCGTGCACCTCGTCGCGGGTGAAGCCGGCGAGCACCGGGTCGCGGCGGCGCAGCACGTCCGCCACCGCCACCGGGTCGTACCGGTCGAGGAAGCCGTCCGGCAGGTCGCCGGGCCCGCCGTCATCGTCACCGACCAACATCTGCATGGTCTCGCGCTCGCTGGTCGGTCGCGCCGCGTCCTCGGCCGACACCGGGTAGGCGTCCATCATGGCCAGCAACTCGACCTGCTCGCCGGCCTGCTGCAGCGCGGTGGCCATGGCGTGCGCGACGACCCCGCCGAAGGACCAGCCGAGCAGCCGGTACGGGCCGCGCGGCTGCACCCGCCGGATCTCGTCCAGGTACTCCGCGGCCAGTTCCGGCACGCTCGCCGCCCGGTAGCCGGGCACGGTCAGCGCCCGGGTCTGCAGGCCGTAGATCGGCTGGTCGGGGCCGAGGTGCGCGGCGAGGCCGGCGTACGACCAACTCATCCCGGCGCCGGGATGCACGCAGAACAGCGGCCGGCGCGCGCCGGCGGGTTGCAGCGGCACCAGCACTCCGAGCGTGTCCGCGCCCCGCTCCTCACCGAGCAGCCCGGCGACGGTCGGATGCTCGAACAGGTCGCGGACGCCGATGTCCCGGCCCAGGGCGCCACGGATCCGGCTGACCAGCCGGGTGGCCAGCAACGAGTGCCCGCCGAGGTCGAAGAACCCGTCGTCGATGCCGACCGTCGCGACCCCGAGGACCTCGGCGAAGAGGGCACACATCCGCTGCTCGTCCGGGGTTCGGGCGGCCCGCCCGGCCCGTCGGCCGTGCTGCGGGGCGGGCAGCGCACGCCGGTCGAGTTTGCCGTTGACGGTGACCGGCAGCCGGTCGAGCACCACCACCGCCGACGGGACCATGTAACCGGGCAGCGTCCGCGCCGTATCCGCCTGCACAGCCGCCTCCCAGTCGGCTGGCTCCCGGGCGGGCGCCCCCTGGGCCGGCACCACGTACGCGACGAGCCGCTTGTCCCCCGGCCGGTCCTCCCGCACGACCACGGCGACCTGACCGACGGCCGGATCCGCGGCGACCGCGGCCTCGACCTCGACCAGCTCGATCCGGAATCCCCTGATCTTGACCTGCCCGTCGGCCCGGCCGACGAAGCGCAGCTCACCCCGGCTGGTCCAGGCGACCAGGTCGCCGGTGCGGTACATCCGGGCACCGGCCGGGTCGAACGGGTCCGCGACGAACCGTTCCGCGGTCAGCGCCGGCCGGCCCAGGTAGCCGCGGGCGACCTGGTCTCCGGCCAGATACAGCTCGCCGGTGGCGCCCAGCGGTACCGGGCGCAGCCGGTCGTCGAGCACGTACGTCCGGTTGTTGTCCAGCGGCCGGCCCAGGTGGACCCCGGCGAACGCGCCCCGGTCGGTGCCGAACCGCTGCTGGTGCGAGGCGAAGGTGACCTCGGTCGGGCCGTAGCTGTGCACCAGCACCGTGTCCGGGCAGTGCTCCAGCACCCGCCGCACGGCCGCCGGCGAGGCCACGTCGCCGCCGGTCCAGACCTCCCGCAGCCGGGCCAGGATGTCCAGCCCCTCGTCGGCCATGACGTGGAACAGGCCCATGGTGAAGTAGGCGGCGGTGACGTCGTGCCGGACGATCGTGCGGGCCAGTTCCGCCAGGTCGGCGCCCTCGCCCTCGGCGATCACCAGCTCGCCGCCGAGCAGCAGCGGCACCCAGATCTCGTAGGTGGACGAGTCGAAGCCGTAGTTCGAGTGCACCAGCATCCGGCGGTGGTGTGCCGCGTTCCAGCACCGGTCGGCGACGAGTTCCCGGACGTTGCGGTGGGTGACCCCGACCCCCTTGGGCCGGCCGGTCGAGCCCGAGGTGAACATGACGTACATCAGCGACCGGTCGTCCAGGGGCAGGTTCAGGTCGTCATCCCGGTCGTCATCCCGGTCGTCATCCCGGTCGTCATCGCCGGCCGGGCCGTCGAACGGCACGACCAGGGTGCCGTGCGCCCGCTCCTGCTCCTGCGCCGGGTTCGCCGCCGCCGCGGCGTCGACCAGCAGCACCGACGCCGCGGCATCCGCCATGATCATGCGGACCCGGGCCGGCGGCAGGGTGGTGCCGACCGGCACGTACGCCGCGCCGCACTTGAGCACCGCCAGGCTGGCCACGATCAGGTCCGCGCCGCGGTGCATCAGCACGCCGACCGTCGACTGTGGCCGGACGCCGGCCGCGACCAGCCGGTGCGCCAGCGCGTTGGCGCTCCGGTTCAGCTCGGCGTAGCTGAGCTGCCGCTCGCCGAAGGTGACCGCGATCCGCTGCGGGGTGGCCCGCGCCCGTTCCTGGAACGCCTCGTGCACGCCTCCCCGGGTCGCCGGCACGGTGGTGTCGTTGTAGCCGGCCAGCAGCCACTGCCGCTCCTCGGCGCCGAGCAGGTCCACGTCGCCGATCCGCCGGCCCGGGTCCGCGGCGACGGCGCCGAGTAGCCCGGCCAGCCGGTCGGCCAGCAGCTCGGCGGTGCCGGCGTCGAACAGGTCCGAGGCGTACTCCAGCACCCCGTCCAGTCCGCCGGGGGCGCCCGTCGCGTCCCGCCGTTCGCCGACGGACAGGGTCAGGTCGAACTTGACCGTGCCGAGCCCGAGCGGGACCTCGGTGCCGGCGAACGGCGAGCCGTCCGGGTCGGCCTCGGCGGTGTCCCGCACCAGCAGCATCACCTGGAACAGCGGGTGGTGCGCGGTCGACCGGGCCGGGTTGAGCTCCTCGACCAGCCGCTCGAAGGGCAGATCCTGATGCTCGTACGCGGCCAGGTCGGCGTCCCGCACCCGCTCCACCAGCTCGGCGAAGCTCGGCTCCCCGGAGACGTCCGTCCGCAGCACCAGCGTGTTGACGAAGAACCCCACCAGATCGTCGAGCGCCTCGTCGCCGCGACCGGCCACCACCGTGCCGACCGGGATGTCCGAGCCGGAGCCGAGCCGCGCCAGCAGCACCGCGAAGGCGGCCTGCAGCACCATGAACAGCGACGCCCCGGCGGTACGGGCCACCCGCAGCAGCGCGGCATGGGTGGCCGCGTCCAGGGTGAAGGGCACGTCGTCGCCGCGGTGGCTGGCCCGGGCCGGCCGGGGCCGATCGGCGGGCAACTCGAGCACCTGCGGCGCGCCGGCCAGCGTGGCCCGCCAGAAGTCGAGCTGGCGGGTCAGCATGCTGTCCGGGTCGGCGGCGGCACCGAGCAGGTCGCGCTGCCACAGGGTGTAGTCGAGGTAGCGCACGGGCAGCGGCACCCACTCCGGCGCCTGGCCCGCGGCCCGCGCCCGGTACGCCGTGGACAGGTCCCGCAGCAACGGCGCCATCGACGAGCCGTCCCCGGCGATGTGGTGCACGACCACCACCAGCACCTGGGCGGCGCCGGCCGGGCGCAGCAGCCAGGCCCGCAGCACCACGTCGGCGGCCAGGTCGAAGACGTGCCCGGCGGCCGCCTCGACGGCCGCGGGCACCTGCTCGGCGGTCAGGTCCCGCACGGTCAGCTCGGGCCGGGCCTCGTCGAGGACCACCTGATGCGGCTCGCCGTCGACCGCCCGGTAGACGGTACGCAGCGCCTCGTGCCGCACCGCGACATCGGCCAGCGCCGCCGCCAGCGCCGCCGGATCGAGGTCGTGGTCCAGCCGCAGCGCCACCGGGATGTTGTAGACCGCGCTCGGCCCGTCGAGTTCACCCAGGAACCACAGCCGGTGCTGCGCGTACGACAGCGGCACCGGGCCGACCGGCACGGTCATCGCCAGCGGGGGCCGCACGGGCGTACCGGCCAGCTCGCGGACCCGGCGGGCCAGCCCGGCCGGGGTGGGCGCCTGGAACACGTCGCGGACCCCGATCTCGGTGCGGAAGACCGCCCGGATCCGGTTGACCAGCTTGGCGGCGAGCAACGAGTGCCCGCCGAGGTCGAAGAAGCCGTCGTCGGCGCCGACCCGGTCCCGGCCGAGCACCTCGGCGAACAGGTCACCCATCAGCTGCTCGGCGGGGGTGCGGGCGGCCCGCGAGGACGCCGGGGTGCCGAGCTCGGGTGCGGGCAGCGCGGCCCGGTCGATCTTGCCGTTGGCGGTCAGCGGCAGCCGCTCCAGCACCACAAAGGCGGCCGGCACCAGGTGCGCGGGCAGCGCCTCGGCCGCGGCGCGCCGCAGGTCCGCCACGACCAGGTCTTGCTGGGCGCCGGCCGGGGTCAGGTACGCCACGAGCCGTTTGTCGCCGGGCCGGTCCTCACGGACGACCACGGCCACCCCGCCGACGCCGCTCTGCCGGGCGAGCACCGCCGCGACCTCACCGGGCTCGATCCGGAAACCGCGGATCTTCACCTGGTCGTCGGCCCGGCCGACGATCTCCACCGTGCCGTCGCGGGTCCACCGGGCGAGGTCTCCGGTGCGGTACATCCGGGCGCCGGCGGGATCGAACGGGTCTGCGACGAACGCGACCGCGGTCAGTTCGGGCCGGTGCAGGTAACCGTCGGCGAGGCCGGTGCCGGCCACATACAGCTCGCCGGTGACACCGACCGGGACCGGCCGCAGCAGGTCGTCGAGGACGTAGCAGCGGCGGTTGGCCAGCGGCGCACCGACCGGGACCGGCGCGTGCCTTGGCGCGGTCTCGATCTGCTGGCAGTTGGTGAAGATCATGCTCTCCACCGGCCCGTACCCGTGCACCAGGCGCAGCTTGGGCAGCCGGCGGCGGGCTCGGGCCAGGTGCTCCACCGAGGGCGCCTCGCCGCCGGTGACCACCTGCCGGACGGCGGCGAGCGTGTCCGGGTACTCGTCGAGGACGAGGTTGAACAGCCCGGCCGACAGCCACAGGGTGGTGATCTCGTGGCGGGCGACCAGTTCGGCGATCCGGGCCGGCTCCGGCCGCTGGCCGGGGTGCAGCACGCAGGCGGCCCCGTTCAGCAGCGCACCCCAGAATTCCAGCGCGAACGCGTCCCAGGAGACCGGCGCGGCCTGCAGCCACACCTGGTCCGGTCCGAAGTCGACGAAGTCCTGCCCGGTGACGGTGCCGACGATGGCCCGGTGCGACGACAGCGCACCCTTGGGCCGGCCGGTGGAGCCGGAGGTGAACATGACACAGGCCGGGTCGCCGGGGTCGCCGGGCACCGCCAGCGGGCCGCGGGGTAGGACGTCGAGAGTGGCGGCGGCCTCGTCGAGCAGCACGGTGAGCGCGGGGCGGGCGGCGCCGAGCCGATCGGCCAGGCCGGTGTCGCTGACCAGCGCGGCCACCCCGGCGTCGCCTGCCAGCGCGGCCAGCCGGGCGTCCGGGAACTCCGGGTCGAGCAGGGCGTACGCGGCACCGGCGCGCAGCACGGCGAGCACCGCGACGGCCATCGGCAGGCCGCGCTCCAGCAGCACCCCCACGATGTCGCCGCGCCGCACCCCGAGCGTCACGAGATGCCGGGCGAGCCGATTGCCGGCCGCGTCGAGTTCGGCGTACGTCATCCGGGTGTCGCCGTCGACCAGCGCGACCCGGTTCGGGCCGGCGCTGACCTGCCGGTCGAACGCCGCGGTGACCCGCAGGTCCGGTGCGGGATCGCCGCTGTCGTTGAAGGTGTGCAGCAGTTCGTCGCGCTGCCCGGCGGTGAGCAGGTCGTGCCGGCCGACCGGGAGGCCGGGGTCGGCGGTGACCGCGGCGAGCAGCCGGGCGAGGGTGGCGCAGAGCCGGGCGACGGTCTGCTCGTCGAACAGGTCGGCGGCGTACTCGACGCCGCCGACGATGCCGGCGGGCGCGCCGGCCGGGTCGTGGTGCTCCTGCACGGCGAGGGTCAGATCGAACTTGGCCACCCCGGCCCGGAACGGCAACTCCTCGCCGGCCAGCACCGTCGGCTGCTGCGGGTCGCCGCCGCCGGCGTTCTGCAGCACCAGCAGCACCTGCACGAGCGGGTGGTGTGCGGTGGACCGGGCCGGGTTGAGCTCCTCGACGAGGCGTTCGAAGGGCAGCTCCTGGTGGTCGTAGGCGGCCAGGTCGGTCTCCCGGACCCGGGCCAGCAGCTCGGTGAAGGTGGGATCGCCGGCGACGTCGGTGCGCAGCACCAGCGTGTTGACGAAGAAGCCGACCAGGTCGTCCAGCGCCTCGTCGCCGCGCCCGGCGAGCACCGTGCCGATCGGGATGTCGGTGCCCGCGCCGAGGCGCGACAACAGGGTGGCCAGGGCCGCCTGCAGCACCATGAACACCGTCGCCCCGCTGTCGCGGGCGAGCCGCAGCACCGCCTCGTGGGTCCGGCCGTCCAGCGCGAACGGCACCACCTCGCCGCGGTGGCTCGCCTGCGCCGGGCGGGGCCGGTCGGCGGGCAGGTCCAGCACCTGCGGCGTACCCGCCAGCGCGGTGCGCCAGAAGTCGAGTTGCCGGGCGATCCGGCTGGTCGGGTCGTCGGCGTCGCCGAGCAGGTCGCGCTGCCAGAGGGCATAGTCGCCGTACTGCACGGGCAGCGGCGCCCAGCCGGGTTCGTGTCCCGCCGCGCGGGCGGCGTACGCCCGGGACAGGTCACCCAGCAGGGGCCCGGTGGACCAGCCGTCGCCGGCGATGTGGTGTACGAGCACGACCAGCACCTGCGCACCGTGGTCGGGGCGCAGCAGCCAGAACCGGATCGGGATCTCGGCACCGAGGTCGAAGACGTACCCGGCGGCCGCGTCGATCGCGGCGGCGAGATCGTCGGCGGGGAGGTCGCGCACGATCGGTTCCGGGCGTACCCCGTCGAGGACGACCTGGTGGGGTTCGCCGTCGGTGACCCGGTAGACGGTACGCAGCACCTCGTGCCGCTCGACCACGTCGGCCAGCGCCGCCGCCAGCGTCTCCGGCTCGAGATCGCGGTCGAGGCGCAGCACGACGGGCAGGTTGTAGAGCGCGCTCGGCCCGTCGAGTTCACCGAGGAACCACAGCCGGCGCTGCGCGTACGACAGCGGCAGCCGCTCGGCCGGCTCGGCCGCGACGAGGGCCGACCGGGCTCCGGTGAGCAGCGCACCGATCCGGCGGTCCAGGGCGGCGGCCGACGGGGCGAGGAAGATGTCGCGGATGCCGACCTCGGCGTCGAGCACCGACCGGATCCGGTTGACCAGCCGGACCGCGAGCATGGAGTGTCCGCCGAGGGCGAAGAAGTCGTCGGTGGCGGCCACCGCGGGCCGGCTCAGCACCTCGGCGAACAGGTCGCAGAGGATCTCGGTGCGGGGCGAGTCGCCGCGCCCGCCGGGGCTCGCGGTGACGGCGACCGTCCGGGTGCGGGCGGCAACCCGCCGCGCGTCGAGGCCCGCCCGCTCGGCGTCGGTGAGCACGTCGAGGGCGCCGAGCGGGGCGACCGGGTCGGCGGCGGCGGCCCGCAGCAGCCGCAGGTACACCTCCAGCACCAGCGCGGCGGTGTCGGCGTCGAACAGGTCCACGTCGTACTGCAGCCAGATCTCGACGTCGCCGTCGGCGGCGGTGACGCAGGAGAAGCTGAGGTCGAACTTGGCGGTGTCGAGGCCGGCCGGGGCGATCAGGCCGTCGAGGTCGAAGATCCGCAGAGTGTCCGGCGCGGCCGTGTCGACGGTCAGCAGCACCTGGAAGAACGGGTGATGGGCCAGCGACCGGGCCGGATTGAGCCGCTCCACCACCAGGTCGAACGGGACGTCCTCGTGCGCGTACGCGGCCAGGTCACCGTCGCGGACCCGGGCCAGCAGGTCGGCGAAGCCGGGATCGTCGGACAGGTCGGTACGCAGCACAACCGTGTTGACGAAGAAGCCCACCAGGTCGTGCAGCGCCTCGTCGCCACGCCCGGCGACGGGGGTGCCGATCGCCACGTCCGGGCCGGCGCCGAGCCGGGTAAGGGTGGCCGCGAGCGCGGCGTGGAAGAGCATGAACGCGCTGGCCTGGTGGGTGTCGCCGAGCCCGCGCAGCCGCCGGTGGGTGTCGGCCTCGAGCACTCCCCGCAGCGAGGCACCCCGATGGCCGGATTCGGCCGGGCGCGCCCGGTCCAGCGGCAGATCGAGCACGGCCGGCAGGTCGGCCAGGGTTTCCCGCCACCAGGCCAGCTGCCGGGCCAGCAGGCTGCCGGGCTGGTCGGCGTCGCCGAGCAGGTCCTGCTGCCAGAGGGTGTAGTCGGCGTACTGAACGGGCAGCGGCTCGAAGTCGGGTGCCGCCCCGGCCTGCCGGGCCCGGTAGGCGGCCTCCAGGTCGCGCAGCAGCGGGACCAGCGACCAGCCGTCGGTGGCGATGTGGTGCAGCAGCAGCACCAGCACCGACCGCTGCTCCCCGCCGATGAGCAGCAGGGACCGCAGCGGCGGCTGCACCGCGATGTCGAAGGTGCCGGCGACGAACGCGGCCACCCGGGCGTCGAGGTCGCCGCTCGGGCAGTCCTGCACGGACAGTGGGGTGCCGGTGCCGTCCAGGACCCGTTGCACGGGTTCACCGTCGACCGAGGGATACACGGTGCGCAGCACCTCGTGCCGGGTCGCCAGGTCGGCCAGCGCGGCGGCCAGCGCCGCCCGGTCCGGCACCCCGGCCAGCTCGAGCACCAGCGGCACGCTGTACGTCGAGGACGGGCCTTCCATCCGGTTGAGGAACCACAACCGGCGCTGGGCGTAGGAGAGCGGGACGAGTTCCTCGCCGGGCTCGGGCCGGTACTCGGCCGATTCCACACCGGCCGGGTCGACGATCCGGGCCGCGGAGGTGTCCCGCAGCATTCTCCGGTCGATCTTGCCGGTGCTGCTGCGGGGCAGAGTGCGCACCAGCCGGACGGCCGCGGGCACCGCCGCGGCGGGCAGCCGCTGCGCGAGGTATTCCCGGGCCTGGTCCGCGGTGACCGTGCCGGCGACGTACGCCACCAGCCGCTTCATCCCGTCGGCGAGGTCCTGGGCGACAACGGCGCATTCGCGCACCCCGGCGTGCCCGAGCAGCACCGACTCCACCGCCGCCGGGTCGATCCGATGCCCGTTGATCTTGACCTCGTCGTCCAGCCGGCCCAGATAGCCGAGTTGACCGTCGGCGCGCAGCCGGACCCGGTCGCCGGTGCGGTAGGCCGGCTCGCCGGCGAGGGTGGTGAACCGGTCGGCGGTCAGCTCCGGGCGGCCCAGATAGCCGTCGGCGAGACCGCCGCCGAGCAGCCACAGTTCCCCGTCGACCAGCGCCGCCCGCACCCCGGGCAGGGGCAGCCCGATCGGCACCTCGGCCCCGTCGTGCCCGGAAAGGCCGTCGTGCCCGGACAGGTCGGCCACCGTCGCGACCACGGTCGCCTCGGTCGGCCCGTACGTGTTGAGCAGCCGTACCCGGCCACCGACCGCCTGCCGCCAGCGCGCCACCCGCTCGGGCAGCGCCGCCTCGCCGCCGATGACCACCGTCCGAAGCGTCGGCGGCAGCTCGGCCACCCCGGTGGACAGCGCGTACGCCAACTCGTGCCAGTACGCCGTCGGCAGGTCCAGCACCGTGATCGCGTGCCGGGCGCAGCCGGCCAGCAGCGCCGGCACGTCGAGCATGTCGTCGCCGCGCAGCACCAACGTGCCGCCGGCGGCGAGGGTCACGAAGATCTCCTCGACGCTGGCGTCGAAGTGCAGCGGGGCGAACTGCAACACCCGGTCGTCGGCGGTGATGCCGTACCGGCGAACCGCCCCGGCAACGAAGTGCGCCAGCGCCGGCTGCCCGACAAGCACACCGTTAGGGGTTCCGGTGGAGCCGGAGGTGTAGACGACGTACGCGGTGCGAGCCGGCACGCTCGCGGCGGCCAACACCACCTCGCCGCGCGCGGTCACCTCGGCCAGGGCCGGAGGCGTTCCGGCGCACGCGTCGGCGAGGATCGCCTCGTTCCGGGCGGCCGGCGCGCCCGGATCCAGCGGCAGGTAGGCGGCCCCGGTGCGCAGCACGGCCAGGATCGCCACGATCGCCTCCACGCCACGGCCCCGGCACACGGTCACCAGCCGCCCCGGGCCGGCGCCGTCCGCGCGCAGCAGATCGGCGCGCCGCGCGACGGCCGCGTCCAATTCCGCGTAGCTGAGGCCGGTCGCCCCGGCGACCAGGGCCGGGCGGTCCGGGCCGGCAGCGACCCGCTCGGCGAACGCCTGCAGCACCGGGACGATCGGCCCGGCGAGCGGCTCCCCGTCGAGGATCGCGCTCGACCGGCGGTCGGCGCGGGCCGGGCCGGCGCCGATGGCCGGCTCGGCGTAGTCGATCGAGGGCATCGCACTTCCTCCTGCGGTAGGCGGAGACTGCTCCACTGTGGACAACGAAAGGGCCGGGACCGGCCGCTGGAAAGGGAGAACCCCGGCGGGGCGCTGAATTCAGGCTAGTCAGCGCACCGCCGGGGTAGCGGCAGTCGACGCGGCAGGATAGTCCCGCCGCGGGGTGCTATCGGACGCCGGCCGCGGCCCGGCGGCGCAGGGCCGGCCGGGCCGGCGCCGCGGTGGCGGTCAACCGCTCGGCGAGCGCGGCCACGGTCGGCGCCTGGAACACGTCCCGGATCGTCACCTCGACCGCCAGCGCCGCCCGGATCCGGTTGACGAGACGCACCGCCAGCAGCGAATGCCCGCCGATCCGGAAGAAATTGTCGCTACGGCCGACCGGGCGCCCGCCGAGCAGCTCCGAGAAGAGCTCCCCCAGCACCGCCTCACGCGGATCCCGCGCGGCTTCCTCGGCACCCTCGTCCTGCGGGGTGGGCAGCGCGTGAAAATCAGGTCGGCCGTCCGCGGTGAGCGGCACCGCCGCCAGCACCACAACTTGCGCCGGCACCAGGTGCTCCGGCAGGGCTTGCGCGACGTGCCGGCGCAGCTGCGCCGCATCGACCTCCGGTCCCGCGACGACATACGCCACCAGCCGCTCGCCGCCCGCAACGGACACCGCGGTCCAGCGCACCGATGGATGCGTGATGAGCGCCGCGCTCACCCGGGCCGGGTCGACGGGTGTCCCGTTCAGCCTCGGCGCGGCGACCGGCCCGTGCAGCCGCAGGTCACCCTCGGCGGACCAGCTCGCCGAGGCGCCGGTACGCAACATGCTGCCGGGGCACGCCTCGGCACCGCACAGATACAGCTCGCCGCGGACACCGGCAGGCACCGGCCGCAGCCGCTCGTCGAGGATGTGGCAGCGCAGGCCGTCCCCTGCGGCCGGCAGTTCGTCGGCTGGCGGTTCGTCGGCCGGTCGGCCCAGCACCCACCATCCGCCCTCGACGCCGGCGTGCGCGGCGACCAGGTCGGCGAGCCCGGCCGGGCCGGGCTGACACTCATTGCCCGCGGCGCCGAAGCGCCGGTGTTCGGCCGGGGTGAGCAGGTCGACGTCGCCGATCCGGGTGCCGGGATCGGCGGTGACGGCCCGCAGCAGCCGGCCGAACCGGTCGGCGAGCAGCGCGGCGGTGGCCGGATCGAACAGGTCCGTGGCGTACTCCAGCGCGCACCGCAGGCCGCCGCCCGCGGGCTCCTCGCGCACCCCCAGGGTCAGATCGAACTTCGCGGTGCCGGTGGCGAACGGCACGTCGGTGCCGCCCAGCACGGTCGGCGCGGCCGGCTGCGCCGCACCGGTGTTCTGCAGCACCAGCGTGACCTGGATCAGCGGGTGATGCGCGGTCGACCGGGCCGGGTTGAGCTCCTCGACGAGCCGCTCGAACGGCAGCTCCTGATGCTCGTACGCGGCCAGGTCGGTCTCCCGGACCCGGGCCAGCAGCTCGGTGAAGGTGGGATCGCCGGCGACGTCGGTGCGCAGCACCAGCGTGTTGACGAAGAAGCCGACCAGGTCGTCCAGCGCCTCGTCGCCGCGCCCGGCCACCACGGTGCCGACCGGGATGTCGGTGCCGGCGCCCATTCTGCACAGCAGCGCCGCCAGGGCGGCCTGCAGCACCATGAACACCGTCGCACCGCTGTGCCGCGCGGTGCGCACCACCGCCTCGTGAATCGCCGCGTCCAGCAGGAACGGCACCACGTCGCCGCGGTGGCTCGCCTGCGCCGGGCGGGGCCGGTCGGCGGGCAGCTCCAGCACCGGCGGCGCGCCGGCCAGGGTGGTCCGCCAGAAGTCGAGCTGCCGGGTCAACAGGCCGCCGCCCAGCAGATCGCGCTGCCAGAGGGTGTAGTCGGCGTACTGCACCGGCAGGGCCGCCCAGCGGGGTGCGGCCCCGGTCAGCCGGGCCTCGTAGGCCACGGCGAGATCCCGCAGCAGCGGCCCGGTGGACCAGCCGTCGCCCGCGATGTGGTGCACCAGCACCACCAGCAGCTGGCTGCCGTCGTCGAGGCGCAGCAGCCACACCCGGAGCGGGATCTCGGTGCCGAGGTCGAAGACATGCCCGGTGACCGCGTCGATCATCGCGGGCAACTCGGCGGCCGGCACGTCCAGCACGGTCACCGCGGGCTCGGCCCGGTCCAGGACGACCCGATCCAGGACGACCTGGCACGGCTCACCGTCGACGACCGCGTACACGGTACGCAGCACCTCGTGCCGGTCCACCACGTCACGGACCGCCGCGGTCAGGGCCGACGGCGTGAGCGGCCGGTGCAGCCGCAACACCAACGGGATGTTGTACATCCGGCTCGCCCCGCCCATTTCGCCGAGGAACCACAGCCGGCGTTGCGCGTACGACAGCGGCAGCAGGTCCGGCCGTGCCGCGGGGGTGAGCGGCGGCCGCGGCGCTGTGCCGTCCGGCGCGCCGATCCGGCTGTCCAGGCCGGCGACGGTGGGATCCAGGAAGAAGTCCCGCAGCCCGATCTCCACGCCCAGCACCGCTCGCACTCGGTTGACCAGCTTGATGGCGAGCAGCGAGTGCCCGCCACGGCGGAAGAAGCTGTCGTGCCGGCCGATCCGGTCCACGCCGAGGGCGTCGGCGAACAGGCCGCAGAGGATCTCCTCCCGCAGGTTCGCCGGACCGTCGTCGGGCGGCTCCGGCGCCCGCACCGGCGGCGCGTCGACGCGGGCGATCCGCTCGGCGAGCCCGGCGCGTTCGGCGTCGGTGAGCACGTCGAGGGCGCCGACCGCGGTGGCCGGGGCGACCGCGACGGCCCGCAGCAGCCGCAGATACACGTCCAGCAGCAGTTCCGCGGTGGACTCGTCGAAGAGGTCCGCCGCGTACTGGAATTCCACCTGGACCCCGGCCGGCGCGCCGTCGTGATCGAGCAACTCGGCGCAGTAGACGGTCAGGTCGAACTTGGCCACGCCGAGGTCGACCGGGCACACGGCCGCGGGCAGGTCGCCGAGGCGCAGGTCGTCCGGCGGGTGCGTGCCGACGGTCAGCATCACCTGGAAGAGCGGGTGCCGTCCCGGCGACCGGACCGGGTTGAGCCGCTCCACCACCAGGTCGAACGGCACCTCCTCGTGGGCGTACGCCGCCAGGTCCGCGTCGCGCACGCGGGCCACCAGGTCGGCGAAGGACGGGTCGCCGGAGACGTCAGTCCGGAGCACCACTGTGTTGACGAAGAAGCCGACGAGATCGTGCAGCGCCTCGTCGGGGCGGCCGGCGACCGGCGCGCCGATCGGCACGTCGGCGCCGGTGCCGGTCCTGCTCAGGGTGGCCGCCAGCGCGGCCTGCAGGGTCATGAACGTGCTGGCCCGCTGGGCGCGGGACAGCTCCGCCAGGCGGCGGTGGGTGTCGGCGTCGAGCCGGCCGGTGACGGTGCCGCCGCGCCCGGTTGCCCCGGTGCCACGGGGCCGGTCGAACGGCAGGACGAGCGCCGGCGGCAGGTCGGCCAGGTTCTCCCGCCACCAGGCGAGCTGCCCGGACAGCACGCTGTCCGGGTCGCTCTCGTTGCCCAGCAGCTCGCGCTGCCAGAGTGTGTAGTCGGCGTACTGCACGGGCAGCGGCTCCCAGCCCGGCGCGGCACCGGCCAGCCGGGACCGGTACGCGGTGGACAGGTCACGCAGCAGCGGGCCGGTGGACGCCCCGTCGGTGGCGATGTGATGCAACAACAGCACCAGCACCGACCGCCCCGGCGCGGTCACGAAGAGCCGGACCCGCAGCGGAGGCTCCGCGGAGAGGTCGAAGGTGCCGGCGCAGAACC